>Ga0182742_1000062_pt1 | contig 225148 bp, 216 predicted proteins | sample eDN5th37CBELigMG_FD_128880 | JGI IMG/M metagenome (GOLD analysis project Ga0182742, IMG submission 128880) | Enriched Miracle-Growth compost microbial communities from Emeryville, California, USA - eDNA 5th pass 37_C BE-Lig MG (version 2)... ... | reverse complement strand
TCGTTTTGCTTGGATGTAGTGGTCGGGAAACCAACTATATCTTAGCACGAAGTGAGGTTTTTTTTGATACCTCGCTATAAGCTCTCTGGAACCCCCGGCATAGCCAGGGGTTTTCAAAAGATACAATAAAAAGGGATGACACCTTGTGTCTCCCTTTTTAATTCACCTTAGATTCTTGCTCTAAATCCCAGAGCTTCTCGAAAAAAGGTTGTCCCTTAATTAAATTCTCGCATAAAGCCAAATGCTTCTCTGTCCACCCGTGACGTGTCTCTTCATATAGCTTTTCCCAGGCCTCATCAAACTCCATATTTTGAATTGTCTTATACTTAAGAGGGTCCCACTCTGTGTACCAATATCTAATTTCCGCAACATTCTTGGTTGATTGTAATTGGTCTAAAGCCATAAAAAGTAACTGCTTTAATTGTCTCTCTTTTCTTGTTAGCCCAGCCATTTCATGTGGAGATGGCGATAAAATATGATATTCTTTCCCACCATGCACGGGGCTAGAATCAAAGGAATAAGAGACAGGCTCATGCTCGCTAACCATTTCGTATACGAGTTGTTCTTGTCTTGGTATCAGTCTACTCTTTCGGATAGGAACATGATATCCAATTGTATCTACAGCAAGGATGCCTGTCCCATCTGTGATAACAAAACAATAATCTAGTTGAATACGTTCATGGTTTTTTCGAACATATGCTTTTTGATATACATCTGTTAGGAGTTGTTCTGGTATTTCCATCAAGTCATTTTCAATGTAGTCAAATAGTAGAGAGTCAATTTTTAGTAAAGGGACTTGATCTAGGAGCTCAACACTATCATCCTTACGCCATTCATGAAAATGACAAACATTATAGCCGTTTTCTTCTCCTTCAAACCAATTAACCCAAATATCATGAAGATATAACATTTTCTACCCCTCACTTCAACCGTTTGTCAACAGTATAGGCAGTATGAATAAAATTTATTCCAAAATCTTCATTTAATGTTAGAAAAACCAAGAGGATATCACTTTCATACACTTCGATTTGTTGGAAAATATATACTTAACCAAATAAGAAAAACACCAAATGGAAGAAGATAGCATTCAACTTTATAAATGATAAAATGCAAATATTCTGTAAAGGTATGTCCTGTTGCAAGCAAGTTTAAGTAGGCAATTAGACTAACACCACCAGCAATGGCAAGACCAAAGCCGATTAAAAATACAAACAACCTAAACACCATATGGCTTGTCCCACTTATTGATTTTCACAGGTCCTACAAACATCATACATCCCCCAATTGTAAGCTTTTCTATATAAATATGTACAAGCTACTTGTTTTTAGAACTTATAATACTTCTATATCTTCAGCTAATAAAAAAAGATCCATCACTTTAGTGATAGATCCTGTTAACGTCTAGATTTAGGATTGAGTGCATCCTTTAATCCTTCACCGATAAAATTAATAGATAGAATTGTTAGGGTAATTGCAGTTGCAGGCGGTACCCACATCCATGTTTTATTTCTCAACACATCTGAATCCCTAGCTTCTGCTAACATATTCCCCCAGCTAGGAGTATCTGATGGCACACCAAAACCTAAAAAGCTTAATCCTGATTCAGCCACAATCATGACAGCCATTATTAAGGTTGCTTGAACAATAATTGTTGAAGATACGTTTGGAAGTAAATGTTTAATAATAATTTTTGATGGTTTCGTACCAATTGATTTAGCAGCAAGAATGTACTCATTTTCTTTTTCTGCAAGTATTCTACTACGAACAATACGAGCGACGCCACCCCAGCTTAGTAAGCTGATTACAATAATGAGGGTCCACACACCTGACACTTTACCGACTAAAATTGTATTTAATACGATAACAAATATCATAAAAGGAAAATTTAGAATAAAGTCCGTAAAACGCATTAATAATTGATCAATTTTTCCGCCATTATAACCTGCAATGGAACCTACAATTGTACCAATTAAAGTAATGAAAAACATGGCTGATAATCCGATCATTAATGATGTTCTTGCACCAAATAACATTCTTGCAAAGACATCTCGACCATTCGTATCTGTTCCAAACCAATGATCTGCAGATGGTTCTTTGCTCATGTTCATGAAATCTACACGAACGATATCATGCTTTGTTACTAGTGGACCGATAATTGCAGTTAGGATAATGATTATCAAAAATACTAAACTTATCATTGCAAGTTTATTTTTCATAAATTTTCTTCGAGCAATGGCCCAAGGAGAGGGACTTTTCTTAATGTTTTTCGTTGACTTTCTATTTGTTTCTGTTACTACTTCCATTATTTATTTCCCCTCCCTTAATCCAATCTTATCCGAGGATCGACAATTCCATATAATAAGTCAGCAACAAGGTTACCGAATAGAGTTAAGAATGATAATAGCATGGTAATGGTCATCATTACCGCATAGTCTCTACTGTTTACTGATTCTAAGAATAGTTGTCCAATTCCTGGGTAGGTGAAAATTGTTTCAGTGATAACTGCACCACCGATTAATGTTGCAATATCAAAACCTAAAAATGTAACTAATGGAATAATTGAGTTACGTAAAATATGCTTGTTATAGATTTTTGATTCCTTTGTTCCTTTAGCTCTTGCTGTTCTTACAAAATCTTTGCGACTATTTTCGATTATATCATTACGAAGAAATTGTGTGTAAGAAGCTGTACCCATTAAACCTAACACAAGGGCAGGCAACAATACATGATGAAATCTACTTTGATAGTATTCCCATGTACCTGGTTCCAAGCCGACTTTTACTGAACCACTAAATGGAAACAATCCTAGTTGGAATGAAAAGAAGTAAATAGCCACAATTCCGGCTACAAAGGAAGGTATAGCTAACGCTAAATAGTTATATCCTGCGATTAAATTATCTCCTAAAGTATAGGGTTTTCGCCCAGCATACATTCCCATTAAAAATGAAAAAATGTACGTGAAAACGAGTGAAACAACTGCTAAAAATAATGTATTAGGAATTTTTTGCGCTATTAACTTTGATACATCCATTTTATGAGCCGTTGACTTTCCAAAATCCCCCTGAACAAAATCAGTTACCCATCTCCAATATTGAACATGTATTGGATCATTATAACCTAGCTTTTCCCTCATTTCTTCTATATACTGAGGGTCAGTGTTTGATGGGTCAATTTCCCCCCCAAATGGGTCCCCTGGCATTAGCTTTGCCAGGGAGAAAACCACAAATGAGGTAAGGAGTAATAAAGGAATCATGCCAAGTATTCTTCTAAGTGAGTATTGTAGCATGTGTATCCTCCTTATCTCTAATAATTTTCAATAACTATTCAGTCACATACCATTTGTGAACATCAGTTTGATATCCGATTGCATTTACATGAACACCTTGTAGACGCTTGTTAATTCCATAAAGGTCCATGTTTTCCCATAATGGTAATGCCGGTAATTCTTCGTTGAATAGCTTTTGCCATTGATCATAAACACCTTTACGATAATCACGATCAAATGCAGCTTCACTTAAAGCATCATTAAGAAGTCTGTCATTATCTTCATGCACCCAACGACCATAGTTCCATTCTGCATTGTTAGCCCATAGTCCAGATGGATCTGGGTCTGAACCAGTTCCCCATGAACCGAAGAACGCTTCTAATTCTTTATCATCATTATCTTTCATTTCATTGTAAAGGTTGAATTCAATTAATGACCCAGTAGCTAACTCAGTTTTTACACCAATGTCATTCCAAGATTGGATAATTGCTTGTGAACGACCTTCAAATGTCGCATTACCTGCATAGTGACCAAATTTAATTGAGAACGGCTCTCCGTCTGGATCTTCAACAAATCCATCACCGTCTACATCTTTAAATCCACCTTGAGCAAGTAATTCTTTTGCTTTTTCTACGTCATATTCATATTGATTAATTTCAGAGTTATCAATAGCTGTCCAGAATGCTGATGGAATAACTGTGTTAAATACTTTACCTTTACCAGATAAGAAACCATCAATCATCGCTTGACGATTAATTGCATGTAATAATGCATGACGTAATTCTTTTGAATTAAATTTATCAAAGTCTGCAATGTTTGTACGTGTTTCTTGATCACGATGACCAAAACGTAAGCCAATATAAGAATAAACTGTACCAGTAGCTTCTTCAACTGTTACATGATCCATTGCTTCTAATTCTTTTACAGAAGCAGGAGCAATTGACATGATATCAATTTCACCGTTTTGGAAAGCACCATTTGCTACAGATGGGTCAATAACTTTAATAACAACACCATCAAGTAATGGTTTTCCTTCCCAATAATCATCAAAACGTTCTAATTCTACATATTCACCAGGAACAACATTTTTCACTTTAAATGGTCCAAGACCTACTGGATTTAAACGAACTTGTTCAGATTCACCTAATTCAGCAACAGGGATACCTTCATAATGCTTTTTAGGCATTGGATCTGGCCATAGGTTTTCTAAGTTGTTGATTTTTACTTCTTCAAATGTAATAGCGATTGTGTATGGATCAATGATTTCAATACCTTCGATTGTTTCAGCTTCTCCATCTTTTTTCGCTTTAGCACCTTTAATACCTTCTACATAATTAAAACGAGAACCATCATAATCAGGGTCTGCCATTGTTTCAAGAGCAAATGCCCAGTCCTCAACTGTTAATTCTTCACCATTATGCCATTTAACGCCTTCTTTAAATTTAAACGTATACGTTAATTTGTCTTCACTGATTTCCCATTCAGCAATGTTAGGAACATACTCTAACTCATCATTTACTTTATAGATACTACCACCAGTAAATCCAAGGATTTCAGCATCAATTGCACTACGGTAGTAAGCAGATTCAAATACACCTTCTGGAGCTTGGTCTACTGCTAACGTTATTGTACCGCCTTCTTTTGGTTCAGTATTTTCAGTTGCTTCTGTGTTTTCAGTTTCAGTGTCTGTTTCATTTTCAGTTGTAGTGTCATTATTTCCACCGCTACATGCAGCTAAAAATAACGACATTACAAGCATAAGGACGATTGTCCACAATGCCGACTTTTTCATTGTTTAACCCCCAATTTTTTGTAATAAGATGTATAAATGATTTGCCTGTCACTATTTAGTTATATAAATGACACGCGACTCTATGTCCTGACTTCACCTCCTTTAATAATGGCTTAGTTACCTTACATTCATCCATTGCTTTTGGACATCTAGGATGGAAAGGACAACCTGTTGGTGGATTTGCCGGACTTGGTACATCACCTTGTAAGATAATTCGTTCTTTTTTCTTTCTTGGGTCTGGCTCTGGAATTGCAGAAATTAGCGCCTCTGTATAAGGATGCAATGGTTCCGCATACATACTATCCTTATCAGCAATTTCAACAATGTTACCTAAATACATTACACCAATTCGATCACTCATATGTTTTACAACACTCAAGTCGTGGGCAATGAACAAAAACGTAAGACCGAATTCATCTTGTAATTCTTTCAGAAGATTCAGAACTTGTGACTGTACCGAAACGTCGAGAGCCGATACTGGTTCATCTGCAATAATTAATTTTGGTTTCAGAGCCAGTGCACGTGCAATACCTATTCTTTGACGCTGACCACCTGAAAATTCATGTGCATATTTATAATAAGCATCTTCTGGGAGGCCTACTCTTCTTAATAATTCAATCACTTCATCTTTTAATTGCTTTTGGGATTTACCAGTAAAATTAATAATAGGCTCTGCAACAATGTTACCGACCATTTGCATAGGATTCAAAGATGCGTAAGGATCTTGGAAAACCATTTGGAAGTCCTTTCGGATTTCTCTAAGGGACTTTCCTTTAAGATTTGTAATATCTTTTCCATCAAGAAAAATCTGGCCACTTGTTGGATCAAGTAAGCGAAGAATGGTTCTTCCTGTTGTTGATTTTCCGCATCCAGATTCCCCAACTAGACCTAATGTTTCGCCATGCTTAATATCAAATGAGACATCGTCAACTGCTTTTACGTTAGCAATCGTTTTTCTTAGAAAACCACCTTTAATTGGGTAGTAAGTTTTAAGGTTTTTAACTTCTAACAATGCACCTTCTTTTTTCTCTTTTATTGTACTTGCCACGATTATTTCACCCCTTCTACAGGTTGACTACTCTTGTACAAAAGACACGCAACATCATGTCCATCCTCAACTTCAGCTAGGATAGGTGTCATCTTTTTACACTCGGGCATTGCAGCCGGACAGCGGTCAACAAAACGGCAGCCTTTTTTAGGCATATTTTTTAATGAAGGAACAATCCCTTCAATTGATCCAAGTGTTTCTACTTCTTCATCTAGCTTTGGAATAGATTCCATTAATAATTTGGTATAAGGATGTTTAGGGTTATAAAAAAGTGTATCAACATCTGTTTTCTCTACTATTTTTCCTGCATACATAACAATTACTTCGTCACACATCTCGGCAACTACACCAAGATCATGGGTAATTAATATAACCGACATATTATTTTTTTCTTGGATATCTTTTAATAAATCAAGTATTTGGGCTTGTACGGTTACATCTAATGCAGTCGTTGGTTCGTCAGCTATTAATAGCTTCGGTTGACATGCAATTGCAATCGCAATCATAACACGTTGTCTCATACCACCAGACAGCTGGTGAGGATATTCATCAACTATACTATCAGGTCTTGAAATTCCTACTTTTTTCAACAACTCAATACTGATTGTTCTTGCCTCTTCTTTCGTAATTTGCTGGTGGTTAAACAAGACTTCTTGAAGTTGAAATCCAATTGTAAACACAGGATTCAGTGCTGTCATTGGCTCTTGGAAAATCATTGAAATATCTTTCCCACGAAGCTTATTCATTTCCTTTTCAGTAAGACTTTCAATATTTTTTCCATTAAAAACAACTTCTCCGTCAGTAATTTTTCCGATGCCTTTAGGAAGAAGTTGCATAATCGACATAGACATAACACTTTTACCACACCCAGATTCCCCAACCACTCCGACTACTTGTTTGGGTTTAACAGTAAATGAAACACCGTCTACAGCGTTATATATTTCTCCATCTATATCAAAACCTGTTTTTAATCCCTTTACCTCAAGCAAAGGTGTTTCCGAGTTCTTTTGAAATGAGTTCAACATAGGACACCTCAAATTTTCTTAAAATTATAAAAGTAAATAATATATTTATATAGAATATTATTAATAAATCAAAAGAATTGCAAGATATTTTTATTGGTAGTAGCGTCGAAAAATGTTGCAAAATGACGAAAATGCATGAATTATACAGGAAAAACTAACGAATTTTCACGAAAATTATTTTTCTTTAGTGATGTCATTTACTATTTTTATATATTTTTTAACATTTTGTGAACAATACCTTTTTCCTATAAGCACGGTTATCATTATAACATTTTTATTTTTTATTATTAATGTTTTATTTTTCCTTAAAAACAACAGCTAATTAATAGGCTCATACTATTATATTAATTAACCAGAGTTTTAGTATAAGAAAAGTGGAAGCGATCCGAAGTGAAGCCTAGATTATGTATAAAAATCAAATTCAAATAAAAAAACATCCCTTTTTTTATAGAGATGCCCCAAAACTAATCATAATGCTTTTACTATTTTATTAGAAGACCAATTTAAAATATCAGTTGTTGTTAGTTTTTTATCCTCTAACACTTTCTTTATTATATAATACCCAACACAATATCCTGCCATGTTAGGATAGCGTCCTTTTCCATATAAAAGATCAAAATGCTTTTTCTCATTTCTGGTAACCGTTATGTTAGGTTGAATAAGTTTTTCCCACATTTTATTTAATTCCATTTCCTCGTAATAGTTTATATATGAGGCAACAAATTCCCCTCCGATTTGTTCCCGGACTGCATTTTCTGCCATTCCCTCTAATATGATTGAATCTAATAATGTGTATTCCTTCTCTTCTCTCTTAGCGCCAGTTAACCGACAGACATGATTGTATTCATGTATAAACAGCGATTGAATTTCCTTTTTCTCATTTTGAAGTGACAAAAATAAAAATAATTTATCATTAAACGCTAAACCAGATTTCCCATTATATTCCTTTACTATTTTTCTGTTCAATGTATCTGAGGGAAAAATAAAGATTGGGACATCAGGACCATTCCATAATTTTTTTAATCTACGTTCTTCTTGTATAATTGTATCCCAACATTTCATCTGTTTAAATTGGTCCACAAAGTCTGAACGTAATTTTTTACGATACATCCCGTGATGTACGAGATGTTGATGTATTTCCTTACTGTCGATGGCATTATTAAAATAGGACTTCAATTTATCTGCAATTTTTATAGGCTGGTCATAATATTGCTCTAGCCATAGATCTGTTCTGATTACACTCATTCTAAAACATCCCTCAAATCACTATGTTTATTTAGGTCATTTTGGTAACTCCTAACTAAATATAATAGGATATGCACAAAATAAGCGGATTGGTTACAATAACCAATCCGCTTTCTCATCAGTTTATTCAAATTTCTTAAAAATTAGTGTTGCATTATGGCCGCCAAAGCCAAGTGAGTTACTTAGTGCTGCATTTACAGTATGTTTTCTAGACTGGTTCGGTACATAGTCTAAATCACATTCTGGATCAGGGGTATCATAATTGATTGTTGGTGGGATGATTCCTTCTTTTATTGCTAAGATTGAAAAGATTGCCTCCACTCCACCAGCTGCTCCAAGTAAATGTCCTGTCATCGATTTTGTAGAACTAATAGCGAGACTGTTTGCATGACTTCCAAATACCTCTTTAATAGCAAGTGTTTCGAACTTGTCATTATACTCAGTACTAGTACCGTGTGCATTTAGGTAATCAATATCTTCTGGTTTTAAACCTGCGTCTTCGATCGCTTGACGCATTGCACGAACTCCACCTTCTCCACCAGGAGCTGGAGCTGTTATGTGGTAGGCATCACCTGTTGCGCCATAACCAACAATTTCGGCGTAAATGTTAGCTCCTCTTGCTAATGCATGTTCAAGCTCCTCAATAACTAATACACCAGCTCCTTCTCCCATGACAAATCCATCACGATTTTTATCAAATGGTCGGCTTGCCGTTTTTGGATCTGGATTAAAAGATAAAGCTTTAGCTGATGTAAATCCTGCAAATGACATATTTGTTAGTGGAGCCTCTGTTCCACCTGTAATCATTACATCTGCATCTCCGCGTTGGATTACTTTAAATGCATCTCCAATAGAGTTTGTACCAGTTGCACATGCTGTAACAGTACATGTATTAATTCCTTTTGCCCCAAGTGCTATTGATACTTGACCAGCGGCCATATCAGGAATCATCATCGGTACGTAAAATGGACTCACACGCCGGTAGCCTTTTTCTAAGAAAATTTTATGTTGTTGTTCATGGGTTTCCATTCCGCCAATACCTGAACCAATCCAAACTCCTACACGGGGAGCAATTTCCTCTGTAATTGTTAAGTCGGCGTCTTTAACAGCCATGAAGGATGCCGCTAATGCATATTGTGTGAAACGGTCCATTCTTCTAGCTTCTTTTTTGTCAATAAAGTTCTCTGGGTCAAAATCCTTTAGTTCCGCTGCAACCTTTGCAGGTAACCCTTCAATTTGTACCCTCGTTAGGGGGCCAATACCAGAAATACCATTCTTTGCATTTTCCCAAGATGTTTGGACATCATTCCCAATTGGTGTAAGTGCTCCAAGACCTGTTACAACCACTCGCTTTTTTTCCATATATGTCATCTCCTTCTATTTATGAGATTAAAAAGTATTTTTTTGTTAGCCGCTTGTTCTTATCCTATTTACCCCAACGTATCGCAATGGCACCCCATGTTAACCCACCGCCAAAGCCTACCATTACTAGTACGTCTCCATCCTTGATTTTTCCTGCTTGTACTTCATGAAGTAACGAAAGAGGAATAGATGCAGCTGATGTATTTCCATATTTATGAACTGTTTTTGACATCTTTTCTTCCGGAAGTTCAAGACGCTGACGGGAAGCTTCCATGATTCGAATATTCGCTTGGTGTGGAATTAGAAAGTCAACATCTTCTTTCGATAGACCTGCTTTTTCAAGCACATTTATACTTGATTCTCCCATTTGTCTTACAGCAAACTTAAAAACTTCTCTACCATTCATAATAATGTATTCATCTTGATACAGGTGCTTTGATCCAGTTCCATCTGCACCAAGTTCAAATGATAAAATCCCTTTTCCTTCAGAAACTTGACCAATAACAGCCGCACCTGCACCATCACCAAATAACACGGCAGTGTTACGATCATTCCAATCAGTAATTTTTGAAAGCTTCTCTACTCCAACGATCAATATGTATTTATATGTACCGACTTCAACAAATTGTTTGGCAGTTACCATTCCATACATGAATCCTGCACATGCAGCACTAATATCCATTGCTGCTGCCTTTTTTGCACCTAGTCTTTCCTGTATCCTACAAGCTACTGATGGGAATGGCTGGTCAGGGGTTACTGTTGCAACTAAAATCATATCAAGGTCTTCTGGTACGAGCCCTGCATCCTCAATTGCATTTTTTGCTGCAAGGTATGCCATGTCAGAAGTGTCCATATCATCTCCTGCAATTCGTCTTTCCTCTATACCAGTTCTAGTTCGAATCCATTCATCGGAAGTATCCATTATTTTTTCTAGATCTTTATTCGTTACTATTTTTTCGGGTACATATCCACCTATACCAACAATACCTGCATTCATATTCGCAACTCCTTTATAAAAATCGGACAATTAATTATTATCATATATTAAGACTTGGTACTAATTCTAATGTATTTTCCTGCGATTCGCAACAATTACATCTAAAACCCAAATAAAATTGATTCACAATTTATTAGATGATTGTCTATTCAATTCTCCCCCTTACTTCATATATTAAATTAACTATGTTTGGTGTATTCTTTATGAAAGTGAGGTATGAAAGTTACATGACTGAAAAAGAAAAAAGTGAAAAGTATGATGCCCAAGACCAACTTACTATACAATCAGAACAAGATTCTACAAATGAACCTGACCGTTTTACAAAACTCATGTTTGGTCGACGTGTTACAAATTCGTCTGCATCTATAACGGACAAACAATCTCCTCCTAATCATTCGATTGACTATATGCAGCTCTTACAGCAAGTAGATGATATTATGGGTTCAATTGACAGGTTAAAGCCTATCATCAAAGACTTTTCCCCATTATTGGACTTTTTTCGAAAATCAAAATAAGAAGAAAAGCGCAAGTGCCATAGGTACAGCCCCGATAAGCAAATGGTCTGGGGAAAAAAGTCGTTCTATGACTTTTCTTCCCACAGCTTAATTGACCTCGCAAGGCTAGACAGTGAAACTAGACAATTTTATACTTTCCTACCTTAAAAAACAAAAAAACCAGGTTCCACTGGCAGGATATTAATTTGCTAACCGTGGGACCTGGTATTTATTATTCACTTTTTTCATTGTTTATAGCATCAGTTTTTCCAAGTTCATATGCATCCGACATTACTCTCGTTAAAAGTGAAAGCATTGGCTGGATTTTATCCATTGTTAATTCAACGCCAACCTCTTCAAGCATCCCCTTAGCCTCTGGTAAATATTTCATCGCAATTTGCATAAATTCCATTGTTTTTTCTTGTTGCATATAAGATCCACCTTCCATGTTAAAAACATTTTAATCTGTTTGATTTGGTAATAATCCCGTTTGACGGTATTCTTCAATATGTAATAATAACTCTTGCTTAAATTTATTATCCACATGTGGACTAAACTTTCCCATTGAAATGACACCATCATCGAAATCAAAATATAATTCCCCTGATTCTAACGTTCCGTTGTTAAAACGTTCAGCAACCAATTCATATAAATCATCAACATGCTGAACAGTACTAGTCAGAACTGTAGCTTCACCTAAATCTGATTGATCCGACACAAATCCAATGGCATATAAACCATTTTCTTTAATTTTTTCAATTACAGGAACATTATACCCATCACCAGCTGGATAAATAACATCTACTCCTTCTACTATCATCTTATCTAATTCGTTTATAGCTGTTTCATCGTCATCCCAACTTTCAACAAACTGGATTTCCACATCAACATCATGATTTTGATATGATGCTCCTTCAAAAAAACCATTTACTTCTGGCTGCCATTCAAAAGCAGCGATGACTCCAACTTTATTTGTTTTGGTCATTTCCCCTGCCACCATACCACCAAAAAAGCCCATGGCATGAGCTTTGAAATTGAGACTTGTAACATTTTCTTGTTTTGCATCACCATTAAAACAAATAAAGTGTACATCAGGATACTCATCAGCAATTTCATTAAAAAACGCAGCATAGTCATTCCCATGACCAAAAATTAAATTAACACCATTTTTGACATATTCCTTCACTGCAATTTCAGTATCTTCCTTAGTAATAATTCCTTCTTTGTAAAATACATCTATGTTTAACTTAGATTGAATTTTAAGCATTCCTTTGTACCCTTTTGTCCCCCATACCTGATCATTAATTGTATCAGGTACAAGTAATCCTACTTTTTCAACTTTATTTGTAGTCGTAGGTTGGCCACAAGCTGACAATGCAAGAAGGGTTAGGATGAGAAGGATCAACCATAAAGGCTTGTACATCTTGTCAACTCCCTTATTTGTATAGGCTTTTTCCATCAATGGTCTTAATTTCAAAACGTTTAAAATAAAAAATAATACCAGTTACTAAATTTTTTTCTAAAAAACTTTGGGAAAGATTCTGTTACTATTCAATCAATTTGCAGGGATATACCATTCTATCTTATTTTACATTGGCTTTTATAGAATGTAAAAGAAAAGTTAAGAAAGCGCTTAAAAGAGGCGTTTTTTTAACTTCTCCGTGTGTTTATACTGTTTTTCAATTCCCTTACTAATGGAAGTCTTTGGCGATATTTCTATATAGTTTTCTTCTCTATCGGTATTATCAAGGAAGTCAATTGAAGCTAGTAGTTTCTCATAGATTTTAGGTGAAATTTCTTTAATCCCTTCATACCATTGTAACTCTAGTCCACTTTTTATCTGAATCTCCCTTTCATTTGGCTGCGATAACAAGGAAAGAATCCCATCTATTGCATCATCGATGAATAATACATCGTTTGTATCTTCCTGTATTTCAATTGGTTCATCTTTTCCACTTATTTTTGCAGTAATAAGCTGTTGGTAGACCAGCTCAAAAGGTTGCCAGGGTCCATAAAGTGTTGGTAATTTAATAATCATATAATCAAGGTTTTTATATTTATTATTTGTAAGTTTCTCCTCAAAAGAAGAAAGTAGTTGAGTTTCAAGGACCCTATCTTCTCCAACAGCAAGGCTCTTAAAAATAATTAATTTACTGTTATTTAAAAGTGATTTCTGAGTAGCAATCTCTAATAAATTCTCTATTTCTTTGTGCCGCGTTATATTGCTATCCCTTCTATTTCGAGGCAAGCTGTAAAATACAAAGTCTTCTTGTATATTTTCCAACTTCCTTTCTTGAAACAATTCATCTGTAATGGGAATAAATGTGAAGTTTGAATTTCTACCAATTTCTAATAATTTTTCCTCTTCAATAGTACCCTCACACGGTTTGTAATCCAAGCCAAATACAGTAATATCATCTTCTAACAACCGACAACATAAGGAATAACCGACAAAACCTAGAGTTCCGATAATAAGTACTTGCTTCATTCTTAAAAATCACTCCATTCCAAGACCAGCTTTACTGGAACAATGCAAATATGTCAAAAAATCATAAAAAACACGTTTATTGTAAAGGTATGCTTAGAGACAGAATAATAGTCCCGTAGTTTTTATGTACTAGGGACTATTTTAAAGTACCTTCTCATATTCCTTATAAAATCGGAAAATTGGTTGACTCACTGAAAATCTTTTTTCTGCTAATTGATATGCAACCTTGATTGGATTAGCAGTCTGTTTTCTTATTTCCTCATAATACTTTGTATGGAGTTTAGGGTCATACAATACATTCGTTGTTGTTTGCCATATTTTCACAGGTACATTTGTATCATAATTGATTGTTGGTATACATTCATTTACATCCTTTTCAAGTTTTGTAACGTCATAATGATAAGCTGTTGCTATTTCTTTAATAATTCGTTTGTAAAAGAATTTATGTTCCTTTTCTTGTAGAACATGCTTGCGTAAATCCAGACAAGGGTTCATCATTGCAACCGATCGAATATTGTCGCCCATTTCCTCCATTAGCTGTAATGCTATCAGCGCACCCATTCCTTCGGCGAGAATGTGTATTCGATTATTTAAAATCTCCTTTTTTAAAATGACGTGATAAAGTCTTCTTGCTAATGAAACTGCTTCAGAACTTCCCCAGTTGCGCCCGTATAGATTCGAGTAAAATAATGTATACCCTTCTCTTAATAAGGACTCTACCATAATTGAACGTCCATTGTTTTGTATCCAAAAACTTGTATGCTCATCAACAAAATGATTTTGGTCTCCAATTACTAGTACCCCAAATCCATTCGGGCGTTCTGGAACATGTACAACACACCACTGATTTCCAAGTTGAAAAAATCGTTGGATATGACTCATCTATTTCCCACCTTACTTGTTCCAAAAAATCATCTCTAAATTAATGTATGACTTTCTATTTTTTTTGAAAGGGGGAATGCCTAAAAGTTAACCAAACTTGGCAAATAACACAAGAAAAGCGAAAGTGCCTTACTCAGAGGCGAAAGGCATAAGACAAGATGACGAGAAGGTTTGCCTTTTAACCTTTTTGGCAGATTGGCTTATGATCCGAACCTCTAGGCTCTGTTTCTAAAAAATAATTTTTCTTTTGTTATCTATTAGGTATATGCTAAAATAATACGTAGAATGTGTTTAATGGGGTGAATTTTTCATGCGTTATTTTTGGACATTTTTTTGGACATTTTTATTAATCCAAATGGCAGCATACGTACTCTCATCTATGCAAGGTGGTACATATGAATTTGGAACTGCTTCTATTATCGCAGTAATTGCAAGTATTTTAATTTTTATTATCGCTGAGCTTATTCCAAATGAGCCTGTAGAGAAGCATTAAATGTAAGCGAATCCCTGCTGCTCTATAAAAGAAGATTACCTATTGCCCTCTTATCCTTATTTTATGTGGAAGAAATTCCCCACCTGATAGGACAAGAGGGTAATTTCATTTTTTCTATCTGATGCTCACCGTTACTACCTTTTTTATTACATTAATACAAAAGTAAAAAAAGCTTGAGGAAAGATCATCTATTTCCTCAAGCTTTTCAATAGTTAACATTACGTTAAGCCTTGCGTTTATATGTCCATTTTCTATTGTCGTTTGAGTTTTCAGGAAAAGGGTCACCTGCTTTAAGTTTTACACTTTTTGGATTAACCACTTGATCTCCCTGTTCGCCAATTTCTACATACACCCCATTATTAGGTGCTTTATGGCCTGCTCTAAATTCATGGCTTTGGCCCACAGTAACTCCTCCTTTTCTAGATAATAATTTACATTTCATACTATGCCCTGTTCAATCAGGAATCATGTTTTTGAGATAATTTATCTTTTTTATATAAATTGCTCTGTGTTAGCTTTAATCATGAATATTCTCTTTACAGTAATATACATATATAGTTAAATGGAAAAGTGTAATGAAATAAGTTGGAGGAATTATAAAAACAATGGAAAAATTATATGAAATACTTAAGTATCTATTTTTAGGGTTATTCCAAGGATTAACTGAGCCCATACCTATTTCATCTAGTGGGCATCTCGTTTTAGCACAACATTTTCTTGATATCAAAATTGAGGGTATGAGCTTCGAATTATTTGTAAATACGGCGTCTTTACTTGCTGTGTTAATCATTTACAGAGAAGACCTTCGTAGATTAATTGTGAACGGTCTAAAATATATAACGACACGTGAGGAAAGTGCGAAATCTGATTTTCGTTTCATTATTTATCTCATTATCGCCACCATCCCAGCAGGTGTAATTGGAGTATTATTTGATGATGCAATTGCTAGCGTTTTTAAAGAAGGTGTCCAGTTAATAGGGATTACACTTATCATAACAGGTATTGCCCTTTGGTTGATTCGTAATTTGCGAGGTAAAAAAGGCGATGCTGGACTTACACTAAAAGATGCAATCATTATTGGAATTGCTCAAGCAATCGCGCTAATTCCTGGAATAAGCCGGTCTGGAGCAACCATCGTTGCAGCCATGGGACTTGGCACAAAACAAGAAACAGCTTTACGATTTTCATTTCTATTGTTTATCCCTGTAAGTTTCGGAGGAATGCTGTTAAGTTTCAGTGATATTCTAAGTGATCCTGAAATCAGTACACTCGCGATTCCATATATCGTTGCTTTTATTGGCTCTTTAGTTGCCTCTTATTATTCATTAAAGTGGTTTATGGGTATTATGGCTCGTGGAAACTTAAAATATTTTTCAATATATTGTTTTATTGCGGGAACTTTGGCAATTATTTTCGGATAAAGTTCACTAAAGGCTTGGGAGATTTTCTCTCAAGCTTTTTTTACTATAGGCTTCCTATCTATTGATACCTTTCCTTCCTTTTTACTCTCCTCAAGGGATCAGTTCTTTTCCTTATATAAATACGGTCACCCATAAGGATGACCGTACTGTTTTAAACCTATTATCCCAAAATCGCTTGAAGCAACGCTTTTTGCACATGCATACGATTTCCAGCTTGTTGAAAAATTGCTGAATTAGGACCATCGATTACTTCTTCTGTTACTTCTTCACCTCGGTGTGCTGGTAAACAATGCAGGAAGTGATAATCTAGTTTCGCTGCTTTAACAAGCTCCCCATTTACTTGAAAATCTTTAAAAGCATGTTCACGTTCTTGTTGTTCACTTTCCTGTCCCATGCTTGCCCAAACATCAGAGTAAATAAAGTCTGCATCCTTAACTGCTTCAACCGGATTATGACTTACTTCAATCTTTGCATTTGTCTCTAATCCAATTTTTTTTGCAATATCAACAATATGCTGTTTCGGTTGGTATCCTTCTGGACATGCAACCGTGCAATCCATTCCCACTTTTGCAGCAGCAATCATAAGGGAATGGGCCACATTATTTCCATCTCCTACGTATACAAGCTTTAATCCTTCAAGTGTATTCTTAATTTCATAAATTGTTAAAAGGTCTGCAAGAGCTTGACAAGGATGATAATCCTCTGTTAATCCGTTAATAACTGGGATGGAAGAGTATTTAGCTAATTCTTCAATTTTTTCATGTTCGAATGTACGGATCATAATTGCATCCACATACTCAGAAAGAACCTGTGCAGTATCTGCAATCGTTTCTCCACGTCCTAGTTGTATATCATTTTTACTCAGGAAAATCGCATTTCCTCCCAATTGAAGCATGCCAGCTTCAAATGATACACGTGTCCTTGTAGAGGGCTTTTCAAAAATCATGGCCAATGTCTTTCCGTCTAAACTTGAAACTTTTTCGCCTTTTTTATGTTTGAGCTTTAACTCGAGTGCAAGTTCTAATAGACCTGTAATTTGTTCCTTACTAAGGTCAATAAGAGTCAGTAGATCTTTTCCTTTTAAACCTAAATTATTTTGTATTGAATTTGCTATAGACATTAGATTATCACTTCTTTCAATGCTTTATCATTCTTCTTCCATTCCTGAACTGGGTGAACTGAAAATTCTCTCTTATTAATCACTTGTAAGAAGGATTCAATAATTTCAAGTTGTGAATAAACTTGAATGCGGTTTTTACAAGCAAGTGCACGCCTTGATTCTGAAGCAGCACTAGTTGATAAGCTAAAATAAGCGAGTGCTTTATCACTCTTCACCCAACCTGAAATATCATCTTCAAATACTGCCTTTAAGTTGAGGCCTTTCAGTTTTTCTACAATCGCAACTTGTTCTTCCTCTGTTATATTACTTTCACCATCGAATAAAATTTCGTTGGCTTCAGATTTACTTTCTAGATAGCTATGGAAAACCTTTGTATATGCTTCATCAAGATTTGCAGCTATGCTAATTCCCTCACCTGTCGATTTCATCTCTGGTCCAACGAACGGATCGGCACCCAGCTTATGTGTCGAAAACACTGGATATTTAACCGTATAGAAAGTAGGATCATGAAGAAGACCTGTTTGACTCACCACTTCAACAAGTTTGTTACCTAGTAACATTTTTGTTGTTAACTGAACCATTTGAACTCCAGTTACCTTGCTTACAATCGGTACAGTTCGACTGGCACGAGGATTTACTTCCAACACATAAATCTCTCCATGGTAACTAACAAATTGGATGTTCATCAAGCCGATAAACGATAACTTTTTAATAATCTTTTCTGAATACTCAACTACTTTTGCCTTATCATCTTCAGACAAGGAAACTGCAGGTAAGATTGCATGACTGTCTCCAGAATGAACGCCCGCTTTTTCAATATGCTCGACAATTGTGGGTATAAGCACGTCAGAGCCGTCTGCAACTAAATCAACTTCAAACTCCTTACCAGGGGCATACGCATCTAAAAGGATTGGATAGCCAATTTCTTTTTGCATATTTATAAATGCTTGTAGCTTCTCTCCATCCTCAATGACAACCATTCCTTTACCACCGATAACATATGAAGGTCTAAGAAGAATTGGAAAGCCAAGTTCACTTGCCATTTCCAGTAATTCTGTATTGTTATATGCAATCTTCCCTGGTAAATGCGGTACATCTATTGATTCGAGTAAACTATAAAAACGATCTCGATCTTCTAATTGATCTATGATATCGTCGGAAATTCCTAACAAGGTAACTCCAGCTTGTTCTAATCCTTTTGCTAAATTTATTGCTGTTTGACCACCATATTGAATCAATACCTTTGATACATTTTCCACTTCAATTACATTGAGAACATCTTCTAACGTAAGTGGTTCAAAATATAAACGATCAGCAACTTCGAAATCTGTACTCACTGTCTCTGGGTTATTATTAATTAATATCGTTTCATATCCTTCTTCTTGTAACGAAAGGATTCCATGCACCGAACTATAGTCAAATTCAATTCCTTGACCGATACGAATTGGACCAGAACCAACGATTAGAACCTTTTCTTTATCAGAAGGCTGCACCTCACATTTACCGAAGTAACTTGAATAATAATATGCCGTTTGTGATTCGAATTCAGCAGCACATGTATCAACCATTCTATAGCTAGGAACTACACCTAGTTGCTTACGTTTTGCACGAACATTCTTTTCTTCTTCATTTAATAGATACGCAATATATTCATCAGAAAATCCCTTTTCCTTAATTGTTTGCATGAAATCTGGAGTTATTTCGCTAAGCTTAGTTGATTTAATTTTCGACTCCATGTCAACTAGGTATTGGAAACTTTCTAAGAAGAATAAATCAATCGTTGTTATTTCATGGATTTCATCTATTGTAACGCCTCTTCTTAACAGCTCTAAAATTGCAAAGAAGCGGCCTTCATTTCCAGTTTTAATTAGCACTAAAAGATCATCTGTTACTTGCGAAGTAATCTTTTTTACAGATAAACTTAAATTGTCACTTTCTAACGATGACACTGCTTTTTGGATTGCTCGTTCTAAATTGGTATCAATAGCCATGACTTCGCCAGTTGCCTTCATTTGAGTTCCAAGTGTATTTTCTACTTTTGGAAATTTATCAAACGGGAATCGTGGGAATTTAACCACAACATAATCTAAAGCTGGTTCAAAACTAGCATATGTGCCGCCAGTTACTGGATTTAAAAGTTCGTCAAGCGTATAGCCTATTGCTAACTTTGCAGCAATTTTTGCAATTGGGTAACCAGTTGCTTTTGACGCAAGCGCGGAAGAACGGCTCACACGAGGGTTTACTTCAATTAAATAATATTGTTTACTATTTGGATCAAGTGCAAATTGAATATTACATCCACCAATAATGCCTAGAGCAGAAATAATCTTGATTGATGCACTGCGAAGCATTTGGTACTCTACATCTGTTAATGTTTGAGATGGTGCAACAACAATCGAATCCCCTGTATGGATCCCTACCGGGTCAATATTTTCCATATTACAAATCGTGATACATGTATCACTCTTATCACGCATAACTTCATATTCAACTTCTTTAAAGCCTGCGATACTTTTCTCAATTAAACACTGAGAAATAGGACTCTCAGCTAATCCGCCTTTAACAAGCTCCAAAAATTGTTCTTTTGTCTCAGCAATACCTCCACCTGTTCCACCTAGAGTGTATGCTGGACGAATGATTAATGGAAATCCTACTTCCTCTGAAAAATCAAGGGCTTGCTCTACTGTTGTTACAATTTGACTTTCTGGTACTGGTTCAGATAGTTCATGCATTAATGCACGAAATTCTTCACGGTCTTCGCCACGCTTGATAGACTCAATTGGGGTTCCTAATAATTTCACATTATATTTTTCTAAAACTCCTGATTCATGGAGCGCAAATGCAAGATTTAATCCTGTTTGCCCCCCCAATGTTGCTAGTACACCGTCAGGACGTTCTTTAGCAATAATTTTTTCTACACTTTTTACTGTTAAAGGTTCAAAGTAAACGACATCGGCATTTACTTCATCTGTCATAATTGTTGCTGGATTGTTATTTACTAATATTACTCGGTATCCTTCTTCTTTTAGAGCTCGACATCCCTGTGTACCTGAATAATCAAACTCAGCAGCCTGACCAATGACAATTGGTCCAGATCCGATAACAAGAATGGATTTTATCGTTGTATCTTTAGGCATACTGTTTTTCTCTCCCTACTGTCATTAAGCTTTGGATGAAATCATCAAAGATCCAACTACTATCGATTGGACCAGGATGTGCTTCTGGGTGGAACTGTACAGATAGAATTGGTAATGTTTTGTGTATAATTCCTTCAACTGAACCGTCATTAACATTTTCAAAACGCACTGTTAGGTCAGTATTGGCTAACATATTTCCATCGACCACATAACTATGGTTTTGGGATGTGATAAAAACCTTTTTATTAACCTTGTCATAGACAGGTTGGTTTGCTCCACGATGTCCAAATCGTAGCTTTTTAGTATTACCGCCATGTGCCAATGCTACAAGTTGATGCCCCAAACAAATAGCAAGTGTTGGATAACTATTCATTACTTTTCGTAAGTTTGAAAGATGTTGTGTTAACTGTTTCGGATCCCCTGGTCCGTTAGATAACACAATTCCATCTGGATTTAATTCTTTTACCTTTTGAAATGTGGTATCGTAAGGAACAACTGTCACTTTACAATCTCTTTCTACTAGGGACGTGATAATTGACTTTTTGCACCCAAAATCAAATAACACAATATGATGGTCTCCTGTTCCATAAGTTGATATTTCTTTTGCTGATACAACCGAAACAGGAAACTTCGTCTCACTTACCTGTTGTTCTTGAACTATATCATCCAGTTTTGTTAATGTACCAGGCATCGTTCCAGATGTACGAATTTGCTTCACAAGTGCTCTAGTATCAACATGCTCAAGTAACGGTACATTCCACTTTTCTAAATATTCCTTGAAAGTGTATTCTGCTTCATAATGATAATAATTGTCTCGGCATTCATATACAATGACACCAGCTACGTGTGGCTTCTTACTTTCAAAATCCTCTTTGTTGATTCCGTAGTTTCCGATTAGTGGATACGTAAAGACAACTATTTGGTCCTTGTAGGATGGATCTGTAAGAACTTCCTGATAACCAGTCATTCCTGTATAAAAAACAACTTCCCCTTCAAAAGAATCCTGATTAGACGAAGCTATTAAATTTCCGTCAAACTTTTCACCGTTTTGTAAATATAGATATCCTTTCATTATCCACCTCGAATAAATATTTGTCGTGTAGTATTTTTATGCATTCACCTGTAAAAAAAATTATACAGTTTGCATTGTTTCTTTTTCAATCATCGTATTTTTTATCACCTTAACCGCCTCATCAAGCTCTTCCTTTGTTACAGTTAAAGGTGGCAAAAGTCTAATTACAGTAGGTCCTGCTACAAGAGCAAGCAACCCTTTTTCACGCAAGTTTGTAATAATGTCAGATACATCACTGTCACAAACGATTCCAGTCATTAATCCACAACCTCTAACTTCCTTCACTACTTTAACTGAAGCAAGTTCTGCCTTTAAGTGGTTTATTAGATACTCACCTTTTTGAGTTACTTCACTTAAAAATGAATCGTCGAAAATAATTCCTAATGTTGCTTTTGCAGCAGCTAGTGCAATTGGGTTACCACCAAATGTGGAACCATGTGAACCTGGGCCAAACGCTTCAATTAATTTCTTCTTCCCAATCATCGCACCGACTGGCATTCCACTTCCCAATCCTTTTGCAGATGTAATGATATCAGGTGAAATACCGAAATGTTGATATGCAAATGGTTTTCCTGTACGACCTATTCCTGTTTGTACTTCATCAATAATGAGTAAGGCTCCAAATTGTTTACAAAGCTCTTCAGCCTTTTTTAAAAAGCTAGCTTTTGCAGGAATGACACCACCTTCACCTTGCACAATTTCAAGAAGGACTGCCGCAACCTGATCATCCATTGCAGTTTCTAAAGTTTCTTCATCATTGTAAGGAAGGTACTTAAACTCCTGTAATAAAGGACCAAACCCTGAATGGACTTTTTCTTGCCCCGTTGCAGTCATTGTAGCAAATGTACGACCGTGAAAGGATTGGTTAAATGTAAGTATTTTTGATTTCCCGGTAAACTTTCTCGCTAGCTTAATTGCTGCCTCATTTGCTTCTGCCCCACTATTACAAAAGAAAACTGCGTCACCAGAGCTATTTTCTACTAAGGTTTTAGCGACATCTTGCTGAATTTCTTGGTGAAAAAGGTTTGATACGTGCCAGTATTTATCTAGTTGTTCTTTAATCGCCTTTTGTACAGCTTCATGTCGATGCCCTAGATTACAAACTGCGATACCTGATACAAAATCTAGGTACTCTTTTCCGTTCACATCGATTAGTTTCGTTCCTTGCGCCGAATTTACTGTTACATCCCAGCGGCTATATGTTGGAAATAAGGCATCCATTATATGGCCTCCAATTCTTTAATTAATTTCGTACCTGCAAGCTTTCCATCCAAGGTTACAATTGAATCTTTTCCATTTACAATCATAACTTCAGATAACTCCGCTGATAGTGCTGATAATGCTGCATTCACTTTCGGAATCATTCCACCATAGATTGTTCCATCACTTATTAGGTCTTTCACTTGTGTTGTTGAAACAACGTCAAGTACTTCTCCCTCTTTTAAAATGCCAGGTACATTGGTGACAAATAATAGATGCTTAGCATGTAGTGCACTTGCAATACTCGCAGCAGCAGTATCTGCATTGATATTATATTTTTGCCCTTCTTGGTCAGCACCTAATGGAGAGATTACCGGTAGAAAATCCATTTCTATTAGCTGAGTAAGTAATTGACTATTTACGTATGTGACTTCACCAACGAAACCTAAGTTATCTTTATCAATTGGACCTGCAGTAATTAGCTTACCATCAATCCCGGATAATCCAAGAGCATTCAGCCCGTGACTCGTCAGTTTTGAAACGAGTTGTTTATTTACAGATCCTGAGAGAATCATTTCCACTATATTTAACACATCACTTGTTGTTTTCCTTAACCCATTGACAAATTCACTTGGAATTTCAAGGCTTTTAAGCATATCCCCAATTTCAGGACCTCCACCATGAACAACGATGACTTTAAATCCTTGATTTTGCAATTCTTTAATACTCGTAAAAAATGAATCTGTTAACTCTGCTAAAATACTTCCTCCACATTTTAATACAATAATATCGTCCATATTTCCCCCTATGTTCGATAGCTAGCGTTAATTTTGACATAATCATATGTTAAATCACAGCCCCATGCGATCCCTTCTCCATCGCCTAAATGCAAATCAACTTCAATTACAACATCACTGCCGCTTAAATATTCTCTTGCAAGGTCTTCAGAGAATACTACTGGTTGACTCTTCTTTAACATTTCAATTGACCCTATTGAAACATCTACATTATCTGGGTTAACTGTGACACTGGTTTGACCGATTGCTTGAATGATTCTGCCCCAATTTGCATCAGCACCGTAGATTGCTGTTTTCACTAAATTAGAGCCGACAATTCTTTTTGCGACGATTCTCGCGTCTTTTTCACTTAATGCTCCTTTTACTTTCACTTCAACTAGTTTCGTTGCCCCTTCACCATCACGAGCAATTTGTTTTGCTAAATCTTCAAAGATTAATTGTAAAGCTGCGATAAATTTATTCCATTCCGGATGCTCAGGTGACAAAGGATTATTTTCAGCTAATCCGCTTGCCATCACTAAAACCGTATCATTTGTTGATGTTTCTCCATCAACTGTAATTTGGTTAAAGCTAACATCCGTAACTTGTTTCGTTGCAGTCTGTAGTGTATCTGAAGCAATATTCGCATCAGTTGTAATATAGGCTAGCATCGTCGCCATGTTTGGGTGGATCATGCCAGAACCTTTTGCTGCTCCTCCAAACGTCACTACTTTTCCATCGATTTCAGTTTGATAACATGCATTTTTCATCACAGTATCCGTTGTTAAAATGGCCGTTTGAAAATCATGAGCCGCTTCTTGTGAATCTTTTGGTTTCAACAAGTTAATTCCTGCAGCAATTTTATCCATTTGGAGTAATTCACCGATAACTCCAGTTGATGAAACAGCGATTAAGTGCTCTGCTATACCTAAATGTTTTGCTGTTAACTCTCTCATTTTATATGCATCTAGTAACCCTTGTTCACCTGTACATGCATTTGCACACGCACTATTCACAATTAATGCCTGTAGTTTATTTTCTGTTGCAATGCTTTGTTGTGTAACTTTTAACGGTGCTGCTTGAAAATGACTTTGTGTATATACCGCCCCGCAGCTTGCAGGAACTTCACACATCAAAACCCCTAAATCTTTCTTTGTATGTCTTAACCCGGCATGCACTCCAGAAGCTAAAAAGCCCTTTGGTGTTACAATCGATCCTTCTTCAAGCTTTTTAATATTAGTGGTCTCTACTGTTGTTAACAAGAAAAATCTCCCCTTTACAGAAACATTGGAACTCGATGTAAACCTGTTGCCTCATCAATCCCCATCATTATATTTAAATTTTGTACCGCTTGACCTGCAGCACCCTTTATTAAATTATCGATAACCGATACGACTGTTATTCTACCTGTTCGTTCATCATAGGTAATCCCGATATCACAGTAGTTTGATCCACTAACTTCCTTCGTAGATGGAAACTGACCACTTTCTCTAATTCTCACAAACGGCTTTCCTTCGTAAGATGTCTTATATAACTCCACTAATCTATCAATACTAATGTCGTTAGTTGTTACACTCCCGTAAATAGTAGCCATGATACCTCTTGTCATCGGAACTAAATGTGTACTAAACGTTACGGCCTGAACACTTTCGTTCCAATCAGATAACACCTGTTCGATCTCAGGAATGTGCTGGTGCTGATTAACTTTATAAATTTTTAGATTCTCATTTGTTTCCGAATAATGTGTTGCTTGCGATGGCGAACGTCCGGCCCCAGAAACACCTGATTTAGCGTCAACAATGATTGATTTTTCATCAATTATTTTGTTTTTTACAAGTGGCGCCAGCCCAAGCAACGTTGCTGTAGGGTAACAACCTGGATTTGAAATAAAAGTTGCTTCCCTTATACTTTCCCGATTCCATTCTGATAATCCATAAACCGCCGTATCTAAAGCTTCTTGAGGTGGTGCCGTCTTCTTATACCACTTCTCATATACTATTTGATTCTTCAATCGAAAGTCACCAGATAAATCAATTATCTTTACGTTTGAGTGTAGCAATTGTGGTACTAGATTTGTAGAAATCCCAGATGGTGTTGCCATAAACACTACATCGGCCTCATTTGCAATTTTATCTATATTAATTGATTCAAGTGTCAACGTTATATGATTCTTAAGATGAGGATAAATCTCCGTTAATAATATTCCTTCATGTGATGAAGAGTGAATAGAGTGCAATGTAACATGAGGATGATCATGTAATATCCGTACTAATTCAATTCCGCTATAGCCTGTAACTCCAATGATTGCTGCTTTCATTTGATCCTCCTGTGTTATTATTTGAAATATCTCTCTATTAGGAAATATCTTTTAAATTAGTACCAATTATAATACTGCATAAAAATAAAATCAATTGTATTTTTATAAAAACAGGCGGAAAACTTCATAAAATTTGCTTTATACACGCAAATTTTTTTACCATGCTGTATCTTAGATAAACACAACAGTATTTTTTAATACCTTAAGGATAGTCATACAGGGTCCGCTAAATGCACGCTTTTTGACTTCTTGATGGATTAATTTATGAGGGACTAGGATGCTTGTGCTACAATAATACAAAAGCGCAAGCACCGTAGGTATCGCAGTAAAAACTAAAGGGTGCATCGAGGCAAGATTTAGGGAACAATGCTACGACGCCACAAAGGATTTGAAGAGGTTTCTTTCAGCTCGTCGTAAAGCTACAAGCAGCATATTCGCTAGAAGTAAACTCTACAGTTTTTCATGTACTAGCTTTGTTGATTTTTCATAGGGGGATGTCTAGAAGTTTGATAAGTTATTGCGGCTTACACTTGACGTCGTATCCATACTAGAACCTTATCCGCAGTCGAAATTTTATAAACAACGAAAGTATAAAAAAGCCTGGATACCAATCCAGGCTCTAGAGCAAGAAAACCATTACAGTGAAGAAGAAAATGGAATTGATAATTTCTAAGACTCCAATTTTCATCATTGTTATTCCCTTACCATACAATACTATTGATCTTATTAAACTCGGAATGTATGCCAAAACGAATAAAGGATTGATAAAAATTGGTAGTACCACAATAAGTGTTGCGTGATATCCCCATGAAATCCACTTATATAAAGGATTCTTCTTTTCACGAATCATTGTTTTTACAAAAAAGGTACTTCCAGCAAAGAATAGGAATGGTAAGAAAAATATTGAAATCGCTATGCTGTCCACTGTTCCTGTACTAGCATAATAACTTGCAATCCCAGCTAAACAAAAAACAATGATTGCACTAACATCATTGATTAGCGCACGCTCGTTTTTCTGTTTTGCAAAATATGCATTGATAAGGAAAAACGGAATCATGATTAATCCAAAATAAATCATTTTTACGTTTGCTACTAAGACAACTAGTAGTGCTATAGTCGCTGGCGTCCCGTAATAAAATGACCATTTTACATACAATTCTTTTTTTCTGTTGTTTTTAAATGTCATTAAAATTGGGTAAGTTGCTAGGTACAAGAAAAACCAACCGATAAATAAAGGTATATGTATCAATACTGCTTGACCTTCGATTATTCCTAATAAAAATGGGATTAGAAGCATAGCCCATGCACCATGTTGTTTGGGGAGAACAGGTTTCACTTTAGTTTCACCTCATTGTAATAGTTACTTCGGTTTTTATTATAGTACATCATAATAAAACTCCTTGTGATATCAATCACAAGGAGTTTCTGACGATTATTAAGGCTACTTAGCGGAATCCTTCACTAACTAGCCTTTTTTCAATATTTTTTTATCCACCACTTACAGGCGGAATTAACGCGACTGTATCACCCGGATTAATAACATCATCATCTGTTGCATACTCTTCATTAACTGCAAACATCACTTGTTCAATCTGCCCAAAATTAAATTCCGTTTGTAAATATTGTTTTAATCGCGACACAGTAATTGGAGCTATATCCAATTGAAGACGTTCATTACCAACAATTTCTTGAAGATGTGCAAAAAATAAAACATTGATCATTGTAAATCCTCCTTACTTGGATGTCCCAACGGGTATTGATTTTGTTCAAGTTGATCGCCTATCCACATCTCTCCATCTTCCCAATGCTCTTTTTTCCATATCGGAACAATTTGCTTTATACGTTCGATTGCATATTCATTCGCTTCATATGCATCTCTTCGATGAGGTGTTGATACTGCAATAATGACAGCAATATCTGAAATCTCTAACCTGCCTATTCTGTGACTTATCGCAGTCTTTGCATCTGGCCACTTGCTTAAAATCTCCTCACCAATTTGAGCGAGTTTCTTTTCTGCCATTGGAACATATGCATCATATTCTAAATAAAGCGTCCTTTTACCTTTTGTAAATTCCCTTACTGTCCCCACAAATGTAGTGACTGCCCCTGCTTCGGCCCGTATTACTTTATTTGTGATCTCTTCTAGTTGTAAAGGTTTGTTTGTAATCAAAAATAATTTGTTATCCATGGCACTCCCTCACTAAACTCGTAAATAAGGTAAGATAATCATCTTCCCTCTCGATAGAAAAAACTTTATATTGATTTTCAACTTCTTTTGATAATGGTATCCAAGATATTACCGCAAAGATATTATTTACCTTCAATAGTAGCTCCTGATCCTTTTCCTCTCTAATCATCACTACTTTCCGGTAAGGGGCCTTTTTATAACCCTCAATTAAGATAAAGTCAAGATCAAATTGACCATACAGATTAACCATTTCTTCAAGTTTCAAACCTTTCAGTATATGAACTTGGAGTTCTCCTGCCCCCTCTACTGCGGACACAACAGCTCCAGCCTTACGATGGCGATATGAATCCTTATCAGTATCAAAGCGTTCCGGAACTCCACCATGTCCGTGGTGCTTAATGGTTCCTACTCTAACACCATCGTTGGTGAGCTTAGTTATCAACTTTTCTCCCACTGTAGTTTTGCCACTATTTTGATATCCAACTATTTGTAAAATTGGCGTTACTACGTCCACGGCCATATGCTTCCTTCATTCTCTTCTAAAAGAAGAACATCAACTTTACTACCTCGCTCATATCCTCTAGTCCCACCTGGTAATACCATAAAAGCATTGGCTTGAGAAAGTGACGTAACAACATTTGATTTATCTAGTCCACTAGGAACAACAGTCAGTTCTCCATTATGAAAACTTACTCTGCTTCTAACAAACCTAGTAAATGGATTAGCTTTTGGAAAATCTGTACCTAACGTAGCCTGCGCTTTTAAAAGGTGTGGCTTACTTGAGTAAAGCATCGTTCTAATAATAGGTCTTACGTATAATTCGAAGCCTACATAACAAGCAGATGGATTTCCTGACAATCCAAATAACAATTTGCCATCTAGGTGAGCAACCGTTGTCACACTTCCTGGCCTCATAGCAATTTTATTGAATAATACTTCAGCACCCAATTTTTTGTATATAGCGGGAAGATAATCATAATCCCCAACGGATACTCCACCTGTTGTTATGAAAATATCAACCTCATTTATGGCATTTTTGATTGCCTCGTAACATAAATCAAAGTCATCTGGTAGCTTTCCAAAATAATGAGGATTTGCACCTGCTCGTTTTATTTGACCTGATATCATGTACGAGTTACTGTTTCTTATTTTCCCTGGTTGTAAAGATTCATTTACATCAAGAAGTTCTGTACCTGTTGCATAAATACCGACAATCGGAAGTTTCGCAACATTGACCCTACTATAACCAAAGGTAGCGAGTAATGCTTTTACACCTGGATTAATGTATGCACCTTTTTCAATTAGAACCGTACCTTTTTTCGTATCTTCACCTTGAAATGAAATGTTATCTCCTGGTTTAAAAGGTCTTTTAATGGACATGTACTTTTTTCCATCACGTTCATATTCTTTTGTAAGCTCAAGCATGACAACAGCGTCACACTCAACTGGCATTTGTGCCCCTGTCATGATTCTAATTGCTTGTCGTTCGTTAACCTCTTTAGAAGCGACATAACCAGCACCAATTTCTTCAATTACCTCAAACTGGACTGGACTTCCCTCAGTTGCATTCACAGAATCATGCGCTCTAATAGCAAAACCATCATATGGAGAACGATCAAAGGGTGGGACATCATGATCTGCTTTTACATCCTCTGCCAAATACCTTCCATAACACTCTTCAATTGAAATTACCTCACTTTCTCCAAGTTTAGCGTAATTCATAACCTTACTAACTGCGTCTTTCACGGGTATGGGTGTTCTTCGTTCTACCATTAGGAAACAATCCTTTCATTTATAGCTAGTAGTTATTTACCTAGTTATATCAAATTTCCCCCTATGTGTAATTATCAAATATCACAAATAGTTTTTCAGTGTGTTAGGTTTTTGTTTTCTTTACAATTCTAACAATTTACTTCCGACTTTTCCATGTTGTGTGATTCGAATCACATCACAGCGTTTTTAAAAGGGTTATTCTTACCTTGTAAAAGAGATTTAAGGAGGGCAAATTACATGGAACAAGTATTTACTGCACAATCCATTGTAGGTGAAATTGTTACAAAATTCCCAAAAGCTAGCGACCTTTTTAAGGCATACCGTATAGATTTTTGTTGTGGTGGTAATAGACCATTAAGCGAAGCATTAAAAGAGAGAAACTTACATGAAGAAGAAATTCTTACAAAATTAAATCAGCTTTATCATGAAGCAATGGAACGAGATGAAAAAGCGATTGATTGGAATAAAGCATCTTTTTCACAATTAATTGACCATATTATTAACAAGCATCATCGTTATTTATCTGAAGAACTTCCACAATTGAGCCCGTATGTAACGAAGGTCCTTCGAGTTCATGGTGCAGAGCATAAACACTTAGCAAAAGTACATTCTTTATTTAACCAATTAAAGGTCGAACTTGAGCAACATACTATAAAGGAAGAAATTGAATCATTCCCATTAATTCTTCAATATGAGAATGATCCTTCTGAAGAAAACCTTGAACTATTAAGAAAGCATGTAGCAGAGTTAGAGGATGAACACGATGGAGCTGGGGACATCATTAAAGAAATTCGTGATATCACAGCAGATTTCACCCCACCATCTGGTGCATGTGGAACATACCGTCTCGTATACCAACGACTAGAAAATTTAGAATCTGATTTATTCGAGCATATTCATTTAGAAAACAACATTCTATTCCCAAGATCAATCGCAGGGTAAGAACAAAAGCGTATGCGCCTTGGTCAGACCCGACAAGCATAAGATTGGTAAGCGAGAAGGTTTTTTTGGTCATCGCCGTACAAACTGGAGGAGCATCGACTGAGATAAAGGAAACACGAAGAGCGATAGCGATTCGATATTGACTTATCGTAGGGAGATGATCTGCAAGTTTGAAAGGTGATAGGCGCAGCAGCTAGACACCAAAATTATTTTTAAATATATATTCTTAAAAATATAAAATAAGCTATCCTTATAAACGTAGAGGGTTCCGGTTTGAGGTGCTTTTCTTAAAATACGTGCAGAAATGATAGTCATATTGGCATCGTTATTGGTATATAAAAAGGAAAACTCGCCATTGTAATTGGCGGGTTTCCTTCATTAGGGATCCAAAAGCCTTATTTATATAAAGTTGAGATACAGTTACCGTAACGATCCTAAATAAGGGTTATGCGATAGTAAAATAAGCGGAAATTTTTCCGTTAAATGCAGATTGGAGCTCGTTTGGGGATGAATAGAGGGAATTTTTCCGCCTATACAAGGTAAAATTACCTACTTTCACGCTTTCAAGTCAAATAAGCGAAATTTCTCCCTCTATTTATGCTATTTTCAGTGCCATTTTGCTAATTAAAGGGAACTTTTCCCTCTATATATCAGATCAAAATTACTTAACCTGATCCTCCAACCAATAAGAGCGACTCTTACGTTCTCAGATGTGGGAAATCAGTAGCTTTTTATTGACCAGCTTAAAAAAGTAAGTAGAATTTTTGCTCAAAACGACGTCACTGCAAATGACAGAAGTTTTGACCCTCTTTTCTAATAGTACAATACTTATGGACCATCATAATAATGATGTCAATTGCTATATCAAAGTTAATGAAAGTTCGTAGAAACCTTGATAGATATATGAATTGACGTATGCTAATTCATACGGCAATTCTGTATCTTTTAATAAGAAAGCACCCGAAAATGGAACCCTTTATTAGAAAAGAGACACCTTTTTATTAGAGATTATTTAATAAAATATGTGCTTAATAACAATAAAAATGAAATGATTACAGTGATACCTACCCAAATCCATGCAAGGGTCATATTTCCACTATCAATGGCAACATAAATGGCAGTCGGCAATGTTTGAGTTTTTCCAGGGATATTTCCAGCAAACATTAGGGTTGCTCCAAATTCTCCTAATGCTCTGGTAAAACTTAAAATAAACCCTGAAATTATTGACTTAAGTGCTAATGGTATTGAAATAAAGAGAAACACTCGTGATTCACTTGCACCGTCAACTCTTGCTGCTTTTTCGATGTCTTGATCAATTGACAAAAAACCTGTTTTGGCTGATTGATACATTAATGGAAATGCAACAACTGTTGATGCGATAACAGCGGCCCACCATGTAAAGATAATTGAGTGTCCAAACATTGATTCAATTAAATTACCAACCACACTCTTTTTCCCAAATATAACAATTAGAAAAAAACCAACAACCGATGGAGGTAATACGAGTGGTAGCATTAGCATTGTATCAATAAAAACCTTACCCTTACGTTTTTTTGTTATCATCCACTTCGCGCAAATAATCCCTATAAAAAGAACAAATATACTAGAAGTAACAGCTACAGATATTGATAGTTTTACTGGTGACCAAATTAGTTGTTCCATCATATTACCTCAATTGTTGAAAAGTTTTCATAAACAGTCAAAACCTTTGCTACATCAGTGTTTCCAACGGAAATCATCAATCGGGAATAAAGTTTGTGCAACATTTCACATTGACTGATTACCTGTTTTGACGTTAAATCATAAGTAGAGATGTTTATTTACTCTAGAAGGGTGGTTCATATGACTCAAATTAAAAGCCCACAAAAACCCACAATCTCAGTTGAACTCGAAGAATTGTTAAAGTCAGCAGATCATTTTACGCCAATTACAAAGGGAACTTTCTTATTTCAAGAAGGAATGCCTGCAAAAGAACTCTATATTATTCGCTCAGGTCGTGTCAAGATTAGTAAGTTATCTTCAGATGGAAGAGAGTTATCGCTCCGGATTTGTACACAAGATGAAATAGTAGGTGAATTAACATTATTTTCTGAAGACCCCAAATATCTTTTTAATGCAGTTGTTCTAGAATGCGGCGAAGTAGCAGTGATCAATAAAGATGAACTCGAACGAAAGCTGTTTGAAAATAGTAAACTAGCTTTTGAATTTATGAAATGGATGAGTGACCACTTTCGTAAAACACAAACAAAATTTCGAGATTTAGTTTTACTAGGAAAAAAAGGTGCTTTGTATTCAACTCTGATAAGAATGACGAATAGTTATGGAAAACAGATTGAAAATGGAATTCTCATTGACTTACCATTAACCAATCAAGAATTAGCAAACTTTTGTGCAACAACACGGGAAAGTACAAACAGAATGCTAAATGCGCTTCGAAAGAAGGGAATCATTTCAATTACAAAAGGAAAAATTACAATTCATGATTTAAATTATATAAAACGAGAAATCAATTGTGAAGGCTGCCCCGCTAAATTTTGTAGTATTGAATAAGAGCACAAGCGCCTTGGTCAGACCCGACAAGGATAAGATAGGTCAGCGAGAAGGTAGTTCTTTGACCTTCTTGATGGACTATCTTATGACACGAGGGTCTATACGCTGGAGCTGAACGGGGTACCCATACTAGAAAGTTATCGACAGTCGCTAATTCTATAAATTCTTAAAACAAAACAAAAGCGCGCCACTGATATAGCCGTACAAACTGAAAATCATCGACTGAGATAACGGAGACACCGTGAACGTACGTGAACCGATTGTCTTATCATAGGGAGATGATTGGACGTTGATAGGCATTGGCACTAGAACTAGACAGTAAGAAAGAGGTTGACATCGGTCAGCCTCTTTCTTATTATCACATTAATTGTTAACCTGTTCTTGCTTTTTACGTAAAGCTTTTGGAATATAAACACAAAATGGCTCACTCTCCAGGTAATCACCTGTCATCGCATAAGCACGGGAGCGAGAACCTCCGCAAACATGTCTAAATTCACAAACCCCACATTTCCCTTTATACATATCAGGATTACGTAAATTTTTAAATATTGGAGATTCACGATAAATCTCGGCTAACGGCGTTTCACGGATATTTCCTGCCTTAATAGGCAAGAGTCCACTAGGATATACATCACCAATATGAGAGATAAAAACAAAACCGTTTCCATCGTTTACACCCTTTGGTGCTCTACCAAGCCCATCAAATTGTCCTGTTTTTCCCTGCATTAACGCATCAGCGTATTTAATTTGTGTTTCTTTTTCGGTTGTTTCTCTCATTTTAGACTGTATCACAACTCGGCGATAGTGTTGTGCTGCTGTTGTTTTGATATCAAATTTCACTCGTTTACTTAAATCATATAACCAACGAAAGACTTGTTCGTGTTCAACTGGCGAAATCATATCTGAATCCTTACCACGTCCTGTTGGAACTAAGAAAAACACGCTCCAAAGTACACAATCTAATTCCTCGACTAGTTTTGCCATCTCCTCAAGCACATGAACATTATAGCGAGATACAACAGTGTTTATTTGAATTGGAATATCAAGTTCATGAAGATATTTAATGGCATTCATTGTTAAATCAAAGGAACCAGCTGTCCCCCTAAAATGATCGTGTATTTCAGCTGTAGGTCCATCTAAACTAAATGCCCATCTAGCTAAGCCAACCTCTTTAGCCTTTTCAATAGCTTCTTTTGTTACATTTGGAGTTGCACTTGGAGTCATTGAAACCCGTACACCTTTTTTTACAGCATAATCAGCAATATCATATACATCTGGTCTCATTAGTGGATCTCCACCTGTGAAAACCAACATCGGATTATCCATTTCATATATATCATCAATTAATTTTTTTCCTTCTTCAAACGATAACTCACGTGGATCACGAGTATATTGTGCTTCCGCTCGGCAGTGTAAACATTTCAATTGACACGCTCTTGTAAGTTCCCAGATAACAATAAAAGGATTTTTATTAAAATCTCTCTCAAACATGAGGATTACCTCCCATTCAATGATAAAACTTATTTTACCACTGCATGTTTGATTAGTGTGTGAGCCATGTCACATGGTTCTATGAGACCTTTCTCTGCAAGATCCTTTAATATGAAGAAGGGTATTCTAACATGCACCTTAGTCTGGTAAATCACTGCTATAATTAACATTATGAAACTCATATCCGCTCGTTTCCAAATCCACCTCTGAAACATATTTAACATGACAATCCTCAGCTAAAGCTCTCATATTATAAGTACCTTCCTCTAATAATCTCTTTATTTTTTCTTTTACACTATGATTATATACCGCAATTAATGGCTGCATTTTCCCCGCAATGATAGGTATGATAGCATCAACATTTGTTGCTCTAAAAGATACGATTTTCTCGATAATCTGATTAGTAATATTTGGTGTGTCACACGGTAATACGACATACCACTTCGCATTTACACAAGAAATTGCTGAATAGATACCAGCTAACGGTCCCTTTCCATGAAACGGTTTTAAATCTTCGATCACTTTCATTTCAACACGCTTCTTCATATTATCGGTGAGAGACGGGTGGCTAACAACAATAATATTTCCTGTAATAGATTGTAAAGCACGTAGGGAGTAATTAATGAAATAGTCTCCTTTATGTTCGACAAAAGCTTTTGGGCTGCCAAATCTCCTTGATTCACCACCAGCAAGAACGATTCCAATAATCTCACTTTCTGCTTTTATTATCATTACCTCCTTCAGTAATCAGTTATTTATTACTTACCATCTTACCGATAATTAATTTCAAAATCAAAAAGAGGCAGCCTATATGTCTAATCTGACAAGGCTTACCCCAGTTGTGGCTATTAAAATTAGCAGTTATGCATCAATTATCCTTGAAATGGACTCATCGATTACTTTTTACCGATTGCCACTCTCCATACTGCAGGACCTTCCTCAAGATACTCCCATGTGAATTGATCCCTACGTTCCATCATAAATTGATATTGTAACGGTCTTGGATCATGGTCATTAGATAGTTCCATTATTTCTCCAGATGACAGACTATCGAAAGTTTGAAAGATTACTGGGTGCTTTTCCCTTGGTGGAAAATCTGGCGCATTCACTCTAGCCGCAAATTTATTCATTGTTAATTCCTCCTTATTTGGTAACATGGCTTCATTTTAAGGTACAATTAAATCAAATGTAGTGAAGAGTATCACAAAAATACCATGTTTTAAATCATCTCCTCTCAAATTTACTAAAGACGAATAGGCTTAACTCTACTAACTTTTAACCATTTTACCTTGAATACTATTAAAAATTACTTTTCAAAGAATATCATTATAGGTGGGATTTTATGAAAGAACTTGTCGGGTATTGTAAGAACTGTCAAAAGGAAATATTCTGTTTAGAAGGTTTTTTGAATGGAGTCCTGCTAGATGACAAAACGCTGCTTTGCTATTCGTGTGAAGAAGAGTTAAAAACTGAAGACTAAACAAAAAAGTGGCAGGCACCTATCTTAGGAGCCTGCCACTTTTTCGTTTAGTGATACAGGTCACATTCCTATAAGGAAAAGTTGATACAATCATAGCTATATTTTTATTTACTAGGAGGCGGAAAATGTCCACCCAATTAATTCGAACAATCCTTAAGGATGTACCTATATTTAAAGAACTTACATCAGAAGAACTTGAATCTGTTGTTGAAATATCACAATCACGATTTTATAAACAAAAAACACTTGTATTCATGCAAGAGCAACCACTTGACCGGGTATTCTTTATTAAATCTGGTAAGGTTAAAATCTACAAAACAGATGTTAACGGCAGAGAGCAAATCGTTTCGATACTTGAACCGGGCGAGATGTTTCCACATGCTGGTTTCTTCCGCAAAGGTACCTATCCAGCCTACGCGGAGGTAATGGGAGATGCCAACTTTGTGGTTACTCCCATCGCTGACTTTGAACAAGTGTTAATCACCTATCCTCACCTTTGTATTAAAATCTTCAATGTTCTCGGAGAAAAGATTGTTGATCTACAAAATCGTCTACAAGAACAAATACTTAATAATACGTATGAACAAATCATTATGCTTCTTTTACGACTATGTAGAACAAATGGTGTGAAAGAAAATGAGAAATATAGACTCACTACCCATTTTACAAATCGTGAAATGGCTAACATGATTGGCACTTCCCGTGAAACTGTAAGCAGAACAATTAGCCAACTTAAGAAAAATGGAGTTTTACAACTAAACAACGAAGGACTTTATATTGTTGATCATAAAAAACTCCATGAGGAAATAGCTTGATTTGTGATTCAAATCACAACTAACCCATTTGAAAATGATTATCATTATAATATGAAAAGCGAAAGCGCCTGGGTAGACCCGATTGGCATTAGACAGGGTGCTCAAGAAGGTTCGCCTTTTAACCTTCTTGGCGACATGGCTAATGACACGAGGGTCTTGGCGCTACAGCTAGACAAGAAAAGCGAAAGCGCCTGGGTAGACCCGATTGCCATTAGACAGGATGCTCAAGAAGGTTCGCCTTTTGACCTTGCTGCCAACTTGTCTTATGACATCCGTTGAATCTCGGACGCTAAACAGAATTCAATAAGGGGGATTAACATGAATCAAGAAGCAAAAATAGTTGAACTAGATGTAAGAGAGGATATAAAAAATAAGCTAGAACCATTCCAAAAAATAATGAGTGCCATATCTTCACTTCAGGCTGGGGATACATTTATTCTCCATACTCCATTTAAGCCAGTACCTTTGTTTGCTGTTATGAAAAAGAAAGGATTTTCACACGAAGCAGAAGAATTGGATAAAAAACATTGGAAGGTTACCTTTTATAAAGGAAGTGAGGCATAATGCAACTTGATAATCGCGGACTTGAGCCACCTCAACCAATGATGAGAACACTTGCAGCACTAGAAGATTTAAAGAAGGGGCAAACTCTTTCTATTATCAATGACCGACGACCGATGTTTCTATACGAGCAGCTTGATGATTTAGGATATACCTATTCAACAAAAGAACGCCCAGATGGGAGCTTTCAGATCGATATTACAAAATAGGATTGATGAAAAATGATTTCACAACAAATGAAAAATGAAACGACAATTAAATTACCGATTTCGTTTATCCTTTATAGCCTTATCGCATTTGTTTTTTCACAAGTTTTTCTCTTGTTTGCAGCTGATGATATGATAAACGGTGTTTTCCGTACGCCAGCCATTTGGTCTGCTGCTCATCTACTTATTTTAGGATGGGCTTTAATGGTAGCAATGGGTGCGATGTACCAACTAGTTCCTGTTGCTTTTTTAACACCGATTTGGAGTGAACGCTTTGGATTTTTCCAATTTGGCATCAGTCTGGTAGGGGTAACAAGCTTCGCGATATCATTATGGTTTTTTCCGACCTTCATGGCTTATACTGGAGCAATTGCTGTTTTAGGTATACTACTCTTCCTTTTTCAAATGCTGATGACATTACGGAAACAGGCTAAAAAAAATATACTTACGCTTTTCGTAGGAAGTGCACTCGTTTGTCTTTTAGCAACCATTACTTTAGGAATTTTTCTTACCATAAATATTAATTTTGGCATTTCTGGTATTGATCATTTAGCCATTCTTAAGACTCATATTTTAATGGGGATTACGGGATGGTTTACACTATTAATATTTGGCTTTTCCTATAAAATGGTGCCAATGTTTGCTCTAGCTCATGGCTTTTCAATGAACCTTGGGAAATGGGTTTATGTAAATTATCTAGCTGGATTGTTAGTTACAATCTTAAGCTTTATTATTGAAAACACCGTCATTTTCCAAATTGGTTTATTACTACTTTTTGTTGGTTTTACCTTATTTACTTATCATATTTATCTCATTATAAAATCACGACTAAAGAAAAAATTAGATAAACCTTTTGTCTTTTCACTACTGTCTATTTTGTTTGGGTTGCTACTCCATCTTTTCGGGTTTTTACTCTCACTTTTCCCAGGCCATTACTCATTATTCGGCTTACTCATTTACGTTTATTTATTTAGTTGGATTGTATTTAGTATCATTGGCTATTTGTATAAAATTGTTCCATTTTTATGGTGGACACACAGGTATAGCAAAGTAATCGGTAAAAGTAATGTACCTACACTCAAACAAATGATTAATGATCGACTTAGTAATCCAATCTTTACGTTCTTTATTATCGGTGTGGCGGGTATAGTCGGTGGTAGTCTACTGAAAAACATCAATCTATTTTATATAAGCCAATTACTAATTATTGTTGCTGTATTAGTATTTGCTATCGTTATTATCAACGTAGTAAGAAAATAATGGAGAGGAAGATTTATATGAACCTAGAAGAAAGAATTTATGACCAGTTACGTCAAGTAATTGATCCAGAGCTAAATATTAATGTAGTTGATTTAGGATTAATCTACGAGGTTTCAATAAGTGAAAATCAGGAAGTTATTATTACTATGACCCTAACCACTCCTGGTTGCCCCCTTCACGACAGCATTACAAGTGGTGTTAAGTATGCAATATCACACCTAGAGGGTGTAAAAGACGTTGAGGTTTTATTAGTATGGCATCCAGCATGGTCACCAGAACGAATGACTCCTGAAGGTATGAGACAATTAAGAGGCTAGTATGAAATGAGGCTGAATCCTAAGCTTATCATTACATTGTTCAAATGTAATGTAAGCATGTTCAGCCTTTTTTGCAATCTTTTTCGTCTTTATTAAACATTATCTATACTTCTAGAACAGCATAAAAAACGGGTAAATTAACACCCGTTTTTTGTCTGCTCCAAAAGCCAGTCCCAACGTCATTTCACTTTTGGAAAAAGTCAAAGTGCGACTTTTCTGCCAAAAGCTCCAATACCCTATGGGCCTACCTTTTCTATTTATCGAATTCCTAATGCAATTTTAGCATAACGTGACATTCTATCCTTTGACCATGGTGGACTCCATACAACGTTCACTTCAACATCCTTCACTTCTGGTATGTCACTTAACGCACGTTTTACCTCTTCTGAGATAACGCCAGCTAACGGACAGCCCATTGATGTTAAGGTCATCGTTACAATAACTTTTCCTTCATCGTCTATTTCTGTACCATATACTAGACCTAAATTCACGATATCTATTCCTAATTCAGGGTCATTTACTGTTTCAAGAGCACCCATAATATTTTCTTCTAATGCTTTATCCATATGGTGATTCCTCCTTTTTACATTAGTTATAGTTTTAGTATAACGAAAACTGCGAAAAAATGACAATGAACTGAATCACACTTCTACTATCATTTTAGTTTAGAGTTTTTTTAAACCACGCAACTGTTGCGAGCAGACCTTCACGAGAAACTTTATGATCTAAAGCGGGGTCAGAAATAAACTTTAGTTTCTCTTCCATTCCCGTATATAATGGAATGATTTGCTTATAAAACTCATATGTATAATGAAATGGTACAACCTGATCTCGCTCACCATGCCAAAACATAAGTGGTCTTCCATTTAATTTTTCTGGTTGTAAGCTTAAATCATATTGTTTTAATAATTCCCCTTGAGCTTTTAATTGCTCATCGGTAATAGGAAGAGTACTGTTGGTTTCTTTTAACGCTTGAACTTGACCCCAGAAGAATTTTTCATAATGTGGACTACCCATTAAACTCACACCTGATTGAATCCATTCATATTGTGTCAGTGCACCTAACGTAGTAATACCTCCCATTGAGGTCCCTGCAACACCAATCTTATTAGAATCAACCAATCCACTTTCAATGATTTCAGTTTTAATGATAGTAAGCTCTTTTATATTATTGATTACAATATCCCAAAACATATAATTTAATTCGTTTGCATCTAAGTCACTTGAGCGCTCACCATGATAGATTGAATCTGGTAAAATAACACGAAATCCCTCTTCTGCAAGTAAAAAGGCATAATGCAAATTATGTTCTTTTGCACTAGTAAATCCATGAACAAAGATAATTAGCGGAGCCTTTTTATCTAAACTTTCCTGTTGAACCACTTCTAGTGCAGGAATATCCTTATAATATCGGTGTTTGATAATAACCATCTGTTATTACTCCTTTTTGACAGAAATCTTTTCCTCTCAGCTATACCAAGACTTTAATAGCTTCTTTAAAAACACATAGTTTAGTGTAACATGTATAATTTATTTTTGAAAAAGATATACCTACACTATAATTGGTTTAGGATATGAAAAATTTTCAATAACCTTGAAACGTTGCATTTGGGGTAAGTGAAACGTACATAATCGCCCCCTCCCCCTCTTTACGTAATTTAATAAGTATGGATGAAAAGGTGATAACGTGGCAAAACAACATTTAATTGCACTTGATTTAGATGGAACTTTATTAAAGGACAATAAAACGATTTCTATTCGTTCAAAGCGGATAATTTCCAGAGCGATTGAGGACGGACATATAGTTGTTATTGCAACAGGACGACCTTATCGCTCCAGTTCACTTTATTATCAGGAACTTGGTCTAACAACACCCATCGTAAATTTTAATGGAGCTTATGTACATCACCCGCTAAATAGAAATTGGGGTACCTTCCATGAATCACTAAATTTAAAAACAGTTCACGATATTATTGAGGCTAGTGTATCCTTTCAGGTAGAAAATATGATAGCAGAAGTTATCGATGATTTGTACCTACATCAACATGATAAAAAACTATTAGAAATTTTCAATTTTGGTAACCCGACAATACAAACTGGCGATTTAAGAAACATCCTAAAGCACGACCCCACGGCACTATTACTCCATCCAAAAGTGGAAAATGTTGAAACAATTCGTAACCATTTATTATCAGTACATGCAAATGTAATTGACCATCGAAAATGGGGGGCTCCACTTCAAATAATTGAGATTGTAAAAAGGGGCCTTAACAAAGCAGTGGGACTCAAACGAATTGCTGATTATTATCTTATTCCAAAGGAAAGAATTATTGCTTTTGGGGATGAAGATAATGATTTGGAAATGATTGAGTTTGCTGGCTACGGAATTGCAATGGGAAATGCCATTTCTGACCTAAAACAAGTAGCCAATGATATAACTAAAACAAATGAGCAAGATGGTGTTGCTTATTACCTAGAAACTCTTTTACAGCTAAAGAGATAACAAATAAACAAAAAATTACCTACTATATTCCTTCCTATTCCTCATACACTATAACTGACGCTATTGACTGCGTCATCAAGCTGTTCTTAGTAAGTATGAAACTAAGGGGGAATACGAATGGGTAAAAGTAGTAAGTCAAAACGATTTGTCCAACAAGGCGTAGACTCACTTCAAAAGTATTCTGAACGTTTCCCTTATCGATCGACATTAGCAGAGGCTGAAGAAAAAGAACGTAACAATCGTAATGAAACAACACATGGAGGGTTATAAAATGGGAAACAAATTATTCCAAAAAGCACGAGAAACCGTTGCCATCGCACAGCAAGCTGCAAATGGCCAAATGGACACAAGCCCTGAAGTAGCAATCAATGTTGCAAAAAATGCACTCTCTTCAGCTTTTGCGAATTCGACTATTGCTGAAAAAGAACAGCTACATGATTTACAAAATCAATTAGACCAGTTACAAACAAAATAATAGCTGTCAACGAGTTTCCCTGATTAATCTCCAAACGCATTAACTTAGATGAGTTACCTTACTCACTCAATAAAGGGTCAGACACAAGTGTCTGACCCTTTTACTAATTAATAATCTTTACTTAAATGTTTCTAGAATCGTGTGATGCAGATTAACGATTTCGCCATCTTTTGCGCTTCTTTCATATATCTCTAACATTAGTGTCCCGTTTTCAGGAAGCTTATCGCTTGGAATTGAAATGTTAATCTCAAATTGTGACCAATCTGGTGCACCTTCATCAGCAGTAACCAATGTCTCTTTAATAACGTAATCATGTCCATCTTCGACCGCATAAAAAAAGTTTGCCTCAAATACTCGTGCTTCTCCAGTCACTTTATACTCACCTTGGCTTCCTGAAACGGATACATTTCTAAAAGCTACATTTCCTTGTGCAGCATCTGGTACAATAAAGCTTTTTTCAGCAGTAAAAACTGGAGATTCGCTAGAAACTTCTTGGTCATTTACTTTTGCAGCAATAATTTCAACAGTAGCCTTGTACTCACCACTTGGTATTCTTTCACCAGTTTGGTTATAATCCCACGCTTCCTGCCAGGTTATGTCTTCTCCTGCCTTAAGTTCAACATCTTGTAATGCCTGTATAAATGATTTGTCGATGGAATACCTATACACTTCCTTCCCTTTGCCATCTGTTACATTAATTTCAAACATTTGACCAGATGTAAATGAAAGGATTTTGTCTTGTGCACCAGTATTTTTTAGATTTATCTTGAACTCAGCACTATCTGCTGTCACGTTTACATCTAGAGTAGTTTGTAAATGTTCAAGTGGTGTTTCTTCCTGCTCTGTACTATCATCCTGAGTAGGATTGGAGTTTACAGGAACATCTTCACCACTAGTTTCCGAAGGCGATGGAGCCCCATTTGATGTTCCACAACTAGCAAGAATAAACAGTGATAATAATAATAATATCAAGTTTCTTATCATTTTTTCACTCCTCCTTTACAATAATAGTCGTTAATACTTATGCAAAAGTTACTAATCTCGTCGAAAGAAACCAAAAATTCCTGCGGTTTCTACAATATTGGTGAAAGCATTAGGATCGACACTTTTAATAATTTGTTCCAAATCAAAAAGTTCATATCTGGTAATCACAATCATCATCATATCTTTACTTTGATTTGTAAATGCCCCCTTTGCAGGAATAGTTGTTATTCCCCGTACAAGTTTTTCATGGATCGCTTGTTTTAATTCATCCGCTTTTTGCGTAACAATCATCGCTGTTAATTTCTCATGTCTAGTATGTATCGCATCAATAACCCTTGTTGAGACATACAGTGTAACGAGGGTATACAATGCTTTTTCCCATCCATACAGTAATCCTGCAGTTATGATAATTACTGAATTTAATGTAAAAATATATGAGCCAACTGGACGGTCTTTCATACGCGATAATACCATTGCAACTATATCAAGCCCCCCAGTAGAGGCTCCCCATTTTAAGGTAAATCCAATACCAATAGCTGCAATTACTCCTCCAAAAACGGCATTTAGTAAGATATCTTGTGAAAGGTGTTCGATTGGGATAAGTGTTAAGAAAAATGTAGTTGCAGCAACAGATATAAAACTATATAAGGTAAATGACTTACCTACTTTAAACCAACCAAGTACTGCAACTGGTATATTTAATAACAGCAGTAGAAACCCTGTTGAAATGTAAAATGGTGTAAACTCTTCAAGTGTTCTTGAAATTAATTGGGCAACACCAGTAAATCCACTCGCATAGACATCTGCAGGAATTAAGAATAGATTTAATGAAATTGCATTTAATAAAGCACCAATAACGACTACGACTAATTTCTTTATCTCCAGAAGCAACAATAGAACCTCCTTATATTTAATCTCTTTATAAACACCCACCATATCTTAAAAAGCAAGTAAAGCCTTTTAAGTTAGTTTATACCAAATTTTCATTTCTAAGCCTGTTATACATATTGTCGTAAACATTCAATTGTATTTTTTCTCAATAGTAGATACACTAAACAAAAGAAGTATTGTCTCCGAAGAAAAATGTTTTTAAGAAAGGTGATAATCATGACAGTAAAAATCCTTGCAGATAGCGCTTGCGATTTACCGCTAGAGTTTTATAAAGAAAATAATGTAACACTCTTTTCACTTGCCGTTCATCTTGATGGACAAGACTATGAAGACCTAATTTCAATAACTCCAAATGAAGTTTATGATGCAATGAAAAATGGAAAATCACCCAAAACCTCCCAGGTTTCTCCACACCGTTTTAAAGAAGCATTTACTCAATTAGCCAAAGATAACGAGCAGGCAATATATATTGCCTTTTCCTCACAACTTTCGGGCACTTATCAAACTGCTGTGATGATAAAGGAAGAGGTCCGAGAAGATTATCCGAATCTCGACTTAACGATCATTGACACCAAATGCGCTTCACTTGGTGTTGGCCTAATTGTTAAAGAAGCTGCTCAGTTAGCAGCTAACGGAGCCTCTAAGGAAGAGATTATTGATTCTGTGACTTTTTACTGTAATCACATGGAACATATTTTTACAGTTGATGATTTAGAGTACTTGGCTCGTGGTGGGAGAATAAGTAGAACATCAGCATTCCTAGGTGGATTACTTAATATCAAACCAATTCTTAACGTTGAGGAAGGTAAATTAATCCCTCTTGAGAAAATACGCGGACAAAAAAAGGTGTTCAAGCGAATTATTGACCTCATTGGAGAGCGTGGAAAATCTCTTAACACGCAAACAATTGCGATTAGCCATGGAAATGCGGAGGAAACGGCCCTTGAATTAAAAAAGCTTATCCAAGATTCATTTAATCCAAGCGATGTGTATATTAACTCAATCGGAGCTGTAATCGGATCTCATGCTGGTCCAGGTACCCTTGCTATTTTCTTTTTAAATGATGTTTAAGAATCCTACATAGTATAGACATGACTGGAAATGCTAAATATGAAAGCATCGAAGGGAGTGTTTTTCATGCCACATACTAGTGATAACGATAAAAAGGCAAAAGATAATAACGCTAAAAGACACGAAAAAAACATGCTACGAGAAAAGAACCGCAAACGTGGTGAAAGACAATATTCTAAGAAGACAGATCACCTTTAATAGTAAGATTAAGGATAATAGCTAGGGCCAATTCAATGAAAACTAATTATCATTGAATTGGCCCTTAATTGTATCTACATCTATGTGCTATTCTTTTTTAAAATAGGTCCACCCTTCTTCCTGATAAACCTTTCCTTCCTTCATTAGTTTTCCAAGTGCTCGTTTAAATGCCGCTTTGCTCATATTGAAACGCTCTTTAATATCATCGGGATTACTCTTATCCCCAAAAGGCATTGCTCCTCCTCTACTTTCCATGTAGCTATAGATTGTATTTGAATCATCATCTACTATTTCATGACCCCTCCCAAGTAAAGAGATGTTTACAGAGCCATCATCCTTAACAGCAATAATCCTCCCATGTACTTGTTCACCAAGCCGTGGCTCCTGCTTACGCTCTGATTCATGAATAAATCCAATATAACCTTCTTCAGTAAGAATAAAGGAACCGACTAACAATAAGCGATACACTCTTCCTGTAACATTCTTATTAAAATCCCTTTGGGTTGCTGGTTTTGCAATTCCCCTTATAATATCTTCTGTTGCCAATTTTGCAAAAAGACGACCTTTTTTATCAGTTTTCAAGGAGCAATATAGTTGGTCCCCTCTCTTCGGCCATATATGATCAACTCCTGGTAAATCGTCCTTAGAAACTAATATATCTTTACTGATTCCTATATTAACAAACACGCCTAAGTTTGGCTTTACTTCAACTACCTCAACCCAGTCATAAGTTCCTAACTGAACTTGCGGGATTTGTAATGTTGCAGCAAGCCTACCTTGGTGATCTTGGAATAAGAAAACAGTATGCTCTTTATCAGGATCAAATTCATCAGCATTTATTTCATTATTATGTAATAAGACATCTTCCTCACCATTTGTTAAAAAATAACCAAAAGGTGCCTCGCGATCCACTTTCAAGGTAACAACGGTACCTGCCTGTAATTCATTCATTTTGTTATATCCTTCTTTCCTTTTCATTTTCGTGTCATTGATACGTGTTATTTACTACCTGTCATTCTTTATTTAAATCGTTCCCAACCAACAGGCTATTATAACATTTTTTTGGTATAAGTTGTCCTTCTTGTTAAATTTTACTATAATCAATTCAACTACTACTTTTATCGGAGGTTATTATGGCTAAAGAAAGTTCATTTGATATCGTTTCAAAAGTCGATTTATCTGAAGTATCTAATGCAATTAATATTGCCTTGAAAGAAATCCAAAATCGCTATGATTTTAAAGGAAGTAAAAGTGATATTTCCCTTGAGAAGGAAGAGCTTGTACTAGTTTCAGATGATGATTACAAGCTAGAACAGCTAAAAGATGTACTGATTACAAAGTTAATTAAACGTGGTGTAGCTACAAAAAATATTGATTATAAAAAAGTTGAGAATGCATCTGGTGGTACTGTAAGGCAGCGCGCGAGCCTTGTCCAAGGTATTGATAAAGACAATGCTAAGAAAATTAATACAATTATAAAAAATACTGGCATAAAGGTTAAGAGTCAAGTACAAGATGACCAAATTCGAGTGAGTGCAAAAAGCCGAGATGATTTACAACAAATTATTGCTGCTATCCGAGATGCAGACCTTCCTATTGATGTCCAGTTCATTAACTATCGATAATATCTTTTTTAGCTACTTGATAAAAGGGCCATTTACTTGTGGCCCTTTACTTAAAATTTTTTATTTTTATTATTCCTCTTATCGTTGGTTGTTGCCTCTGGTTATTTATCCTTTTTTCCCTTTGATAACTCACGGCGGTCATTCGCTCTTGGAGGTTCTTCCAACCACCCATAATCTATCATTAAATTGGAACCATCTTCCGCAAATTTCATTAACTCTGATGTTAACATCACATATTCAATACCTAAATCTCTTCTTGATGTAACACTTAAGGCTGTCCCATAGAAAGCAATTGCAATTTGAGAAGATAACTGAACTTGATACATTATGAATTTGTCAGAAAATGGAGATGTTGTTGAATTGGTAGCCTGCGATTGCCATGACATAGGGGCATTTAGTTTCTCTTCACGGAAAATTGACTCAAACTTATCAATATGTTTGATTGTAATAGTAAGTCCTCTTTTAATATAGTCTCTTACCTTTTGTGACTTGGCAACCTGGGAAAATCCAAGTTTTAATGCAGCATGCATATGCATTTTATTCATATTAAACGATATGTCCCCAATTTCCATAGCAGTTAATGGTCGACGCTTGCCAAACCATCCAGTTAAAAAACTTTGGTGTTTTACAAAGTCAATCGTATCAGGTGGTGTAAGAGTAGGAGGGCGAACCAATAAACCCTTAGAAAGCATAACATTAATTGTTTTATCAAAAAATGCCATCACGTCAGTATTACACTCTATGTAGTAGCTTCTCAGATCTGCTCTAATTGATGTACTAACTGAAAGGGAATATCCTGTAATTCCCTGTAAAGTCATAATATACATATAATACAAATAGAATGGATCTTGGAATAGACGGGGTGCTTTTATATCAACATCTTTATCTGTAAAGCCGAGTGGAATAGGATAATTTTCACCTACCAAAAACCCCTTAATTCGTTTAATATGTGTTTCTGATGACAATAGCGCTGAATTATAAATCTCTCGAATTTCATTATCTTCTATATGCTCAAGGGCATATTTTATAAAGCAAATTGACATGGAGTCAAACATATATTGTGTCCAAAGACTCGACAGCTCAGGTGCCGTTAATCTGATAGTATCTTTTTCCATATCATCTCTCCTACCAATTGATATGATTAGTTTCAGCAATTACATTGCATCTATTCCAATATTGTATAATGTTTGTAATTATTTCTTTAAATAATACCTTTTAACTTAACATCGCCGTACAAACTGGTGGAGCACTGACGCAAGATTCAGGAAACACGGTGAACGTTAGTGAACCGATGTTGACTTATCGTAGGGAGTTGATCTGAATTGATACGCGCTGGAGCTGGACTGGGTTAACTAGTTAGAAAGTATCCACAGACGTGAATTTTATTGTTTCTTAGACCACCAAAAAGGCCCTATCCAACAATATCATCTTCTTGTTGGATTAGGCCTTTTTACTACTATATTTCAGTTATTGTTCAACGCTTGGTTATTGCTTATTTACCTGGCGTCCGCTCTTCTTTTGACTTTGGTGCTGACTATTACCAACTTGAAATTCATTTCCAAATTCAACTTGGTTCTTCACATCTTGATTCTCAATCTGTTTTCTTGTTTGGTTTGGATTTTGACGACCCTCTTTACTCATGCACTATCACTCCCTTCAAAGTACTCCAATTACTATTCCCTAACTAAGGTATTTAATTAGTACATCTTTTTTTGCATATGTTCTCATTTTTATACTAATCCCACCGGAATAAATTACCATCCAGTCATAAAGTTATAAAAAACACTCATAATCAAAATATTCTATTGATTTATTTAGCACATTTCGATAAATTAAATACTATACAACTTGCACATAGAGTTCTTTTGGCCAGAATACATTTATTCAAAAAAGGCCGCTTTTTAGTTGAAAATTTCATAATATTCTTATCAAGAGAAACTGAGGGACTGGCCCAATGAAGTTTCAGCAACCAGTTAATCGTGGGAACATGCTAATTTGATAATTAGACTATCATTATCAAATTAGCATGTAGATAGGATAGGAAATAACTACCTACCGCTTCCTTTTTCGATTAACCAGGTGCTAAATCCAGTGAACTGCAAAAGCAGATCAAGAGATAAGAGGAAGTCTAATAAGTAAAAGTCTTCTTCTTAAAGGAGACTTTTTTTCTTAAGTATAAAGAAAATTTTAGGAGGGTTATAGTTGGGGCTACTTGAAGAGTTACAAAAAAGAATACTAATTGCAGACGGAGCCATGGGTACTCTCCTTTACTCGCACGGAGTTGACCGCTGTTTCGAAGAATTGAACCTCTCTAAACCAGATCAAATTGAATTAATTCATCAATCATATATAGATGCTGGTGCAGATGTTATCCAAACAAATACTTATGGAGCCAATTACCAGAAGCTTTTACGTTATGGGTTAGAAGATACTGTGAAAGAAATAAATGTGGCTGGTGTTCAGTTAGCAAAAAAGGCCGCAAAGGGAAATGCCTTTGTACTTGGAACAATCGGGGGCTTTAGAAGCTTCAGAAAATCGACAATATCATTGGAGGAAGTCAAACGGAGTTTTAGAGAGCAATTATATTTCCTACTTTCAGAAGATATAGATGGTATACTACTAGAAACATATTATGATTTTGAAGAATTAAAGACAGTTTTACAAATTGCAAGAAGAGAAACGAATAAACCAATCATCGCAAATGTTTCACTTCATGAAATTAGTGTACTTCAAGATGGTACACATATATCAGCAGCGTTTAAACAGCTTGAAGAGCTTGGAGCAGATATTACTGGGTTGAATTGTCAATTAGGGCCACATCACATGATCCGGTCACTTGAAGAGGTCCCACTTTCGAAACATTCGTATTTATCTGTATATCCAAACGCAAGTTTACCAGACTATGTTGATGGAAAACTAGTTTACGAGACAAATGCAGAGTATTTTGAAGAATGTGCGCTTAAATTTCGTGAACAGGGTGCAAGGTTAATTGGAGGTTGTTGCGGAACAACACCTAAGCATATTAAAGTGATGGCAGACGCTTTGAAACCTTATTCTCCTGTTACATCTAAAAAGGTAACCTATCGTCCAGTGGAAGTTAACAGTGAAGACAATAATCGTCAAGATGAGCCACCGCTTCATGAAAAAGTGAAAAATGGTCGATCTGTTATTGTGGAACTTGATCCTCCAAAAAAACTCGGAATAGAAAAATTCATTGAAGGAGCAAAAGCACTTCATCTAGCAGGAGTCGATTCAATTACGTTGGCTGATAACTCATTAGCAAGCCCACGAATAAGTAATGTAGCAGTCGGTTCTATCTTAAAGCAACAACACAATATAAAACCATTAATTCATATTACATGTCGTGACCGAAATCTCATTGGGTTACAGTCACACTTAATGGGGTTACATACCCTAGGATTAACGGATGTTCTAGCTATTACTGGAGACCCTTCAAAAATTGGGGATTTTCCAGGAGCAACCTCCGTCTATGATTTATCATCATTTGACCTAATAAGTTTAATAAAGCAATTCAATGAAGGACTTTCTTATTCAGGAAAACCGTTAGGTCAAAAAACAAACTTTTCCATCGCTGCAGCATTTAACCCAAATGTACGCCATTTAGACAAAGCAGTTGTACGGTTAGAAAAGAAAATAGCCTGTGGAGCAGATTACTTTATCACTCAACCCTTATATAGTGAGCAACAAATAGAAGATGTTTATGAACATACTAAGCATCTAAAAACCCCAATTTATATTGGTATTATGCCTTTAACAAGCTCAAGAAACGCCAACTTCATCCATAATGAAGTGCCTGGTATTACATTATCAGAATCAATTAGGGATCGAATGGCCGCAACCGAAAGTGACCCAATAAGAGCTGAGCAAGAAGGTATTGCCATTGCAAAATCATTAATTGATGTAGCATATGAAAAATTTAACGGCATCTACCTTATCACTCCGTTTCTCCGTTATGAAATGACAGTGGAACTAACAAACTATATTCATAGTAAACAATTAGCAACCGTCCAAAGGAGGATGCACTAATGACAAAAACATCATTGCAAGAACAACTATCCCGAAAAATTCTAATCATTGACGGTGCAATGGGAACCATGATTCAGAATGCAGATTTAACAGCAGAAGATTTTGGCGGTGAGGAATATGAAGGCTGTAACGAGCATTTATCTTTAACTGCTCCTGCAAAGATTACTTCTATTCACGAAGCCTATTTAGAAGCTGGTGCAGATATAATCGAAACTAACACGTTTGGTGCAACTCAGCTTGTATTAGATGAATACGACCTTGGAAATCTTGCTCTTGAAATTAATATTCAATCTGCCAAATTAGCTCGGGAGGCTGTTGATAAATTTTCTTCTCCCGAATGGCCTCGCTATGTTGCAGGTTCAATGGGCCCTACTACAAAAACATTATCTGTAACAGGTGGAACAACATTTGAGGAATTAATTAAAAATTACGAAGAACAAGCTCGAGGTCTCATTATTGGCGGCTGCGATTTGCTATTATTAGAAACTAGTCAAGATATGCTAAATGTGAAAGCTGGATACCTTGGAATTAGTGAGGCATTTAAAAATACTGGTAAAACATTACCGTTAATTGTCTCCGGTACAATTGAACCGATGGGTACCACACTCGCAGGCCAAAACATTGAAGCATTTTATTTGTCACTTGAACACATGAAACCACTAGCAGTTGGATTAAATTGTGCAACAGGCCCAGAGTTTATGACAGATCATATTCGCTCATTAGCAGATCTTGCATCCACAGCAGTAAGCTGTTATCCAAATGCAGGCTTACCTGATGAAGAGGGTAATTATCATGAATCACCTGAATCCCTTGCATTGAAGTTAAAAAGATTCGCTGAAAAGGGATGGCTAAATATCGTTGGAGGTTGCTGTGGTACTACACCTGAACATACGAAAGCAATGGTTGAGGTATTCAAAGACATAGAACCAAGAAAGCTACCTTCTTCCACACATCCACATGCGGTTTCTGGTATTGAGCCACTAATTTATGACGATAGCATGAGACCACTGTTCGTTGGAGAACGCACTAACGTAATTGGTTCTCGCAAATTTAAAAGATTGATTGCAGAAGGAAGCTTTGAAGAAGCATCAGAAATTGCTCGTGCTCAGGTAAAGAATGGAGCGCATGTTATTGACATCTGTCTCGCCGATCCTGATCGAGACGAGTTAGAGGATATGGAAAACTTCCTTGAGTATGTTACGAAAAAGGTAAAAGTCCCACTAGTGATTGACTCAACTGATGAAAATGTAATCGAACGAGCTCTTTCCTTTTCACAAGGTAAAGCAATTATTAACTCAATCAATCTTGAAGACGGTGAAGAACGTTTTGAGAAAATTGTTCCGCTTATCAAACAATATGGAGCAGCGGTTGTAGTTGGAACAATCGATGAGGTAGGAATGGCGGTTACTGCTGAACGAAAAGTTGAAGTAGCCATTCGTTCTCACGACTTATTAGTTAAAAAGTACGGCCTCAATCCAAAAGATATTATTTTTGATCCGCTTGTTTTCCCTGTTGGTACAGGCGATGAGCAGTACATCGGCTCAGCTAATGCAACGGTCGAAGGAATTCGACTCATTAAAGAGAAATTACCTGATTGCTTAACAATTCTAGGTGTAAGTAATGTTTCATTTGGACTTCCCCCAGTTGGACGTGAAGTACTAAACGCAGTCTACCTTTATCATTGTACACAGGCAGGACTTGATTACGCCATTGTCAATACCGAAAAGCTAGAACGTTTCGCTTCCATTCCAAAAGATGAGATTAAACTTTCCGAGGATTTGCTTTTTGCAACAACGGACAAAACCTTAGAAGAATTTACTGAATTTTACCGTGGAAAGAAAAAGGAAGCTAGTGTGGAGACATCGAACTTAAGTCTTGAAGAACGTCTAGCTTATTATATTGTAGAGGGCACAAAAGAAGGGCTGATTCCTGATTTAGAACAAGCTCTTCAGAAATATTCAAACCCACTTGATATTATCAATGGTCCATTAATGGATGGAATGGCGACAGTTGGTAAGCTATTCAACGCTAATGAGTTAATTGTTGCTGAAGTATTGCAGAGTGCAGAAGTTATGAAAACATCCGTTGCTTTCTTAGAGCCTTATATGGAGAAAAAGGACGACAGCGGCAAAGGAAAAGTTGTTCTCGCAACAGTTAAAGGTGATGTGCATGACATCGGTAAAAATTTAGTTGACATCATTTTAAGCAATAACGGATTTAAGGTAGTTGACCTTGGCATTAAGGTAACTCCTCAAGCGTTAATAGCTGCAATTCAGGAAGAACAACCTGACATCGTAGGATTATCTGGCTTACTAGTTAAGTCTGCACAACAGATGGTCATCACTGCTCAAGACCTAAAACAAGCAGGAATTTCAATCCCGATTCTTGTTGGTGGAGCAGCGCTATCTAGGAAATTTACTGATAATAAAATTGCAGCAGAATATACCGGTCCCGTTTTATATGCGAAAGACGCAATGGATGGCTTGTCACTAGCAAATCGATTGCAAAATAAAGAGCAGTTTCAGGAGCTTTTAGCTGAAATTGAAGAAAAGCGAAATAAACCAAAGGTTGAGTTTGTTCGTGAGGCTGTCCCGAATTCGTCTGTAGCTACAATCAGCCGCCCTAAAGTCTCGACAGATGTACCTGTCTACGTCCCAACAGATATGAAGCTTCATGTATTAAGAGGGCTAGATTTATCACAGATTGAACCATATGTTAATATGCAGATGCTATTAGGTCACCATCTTGGGTTAAAAGGAAAAGTTGAGAAAATGATTGCTAGTCGCGATAAGAAAGCACTAGAGCTTAAAGAGATAATCGACGAATTAATTTCTACCGCCAAAAACGAAAAATTAATAAACCCTGCAGCAATGTATCAATTTTTCCCTGCTCAAAGTGATGGAGATTCAGTCATTGTTTATGACCCTACTGATCAAAAAACGGTGATAGAAACTTTTACATTCCCACGTCAGGAAAAAGGATCGTACTTATGTCTTGCCGATTTTCTAAAACCTGTTGACAGTGGTGAAATGGATTACGTTGGGTTATTTGCAGTAACTGCTGGGAGCGGAATCCGTGATATCGCTATGGAATATAAAGAAAAAGGCGATTTCTTAAAGAGCCATGCAATTCAAGCATTGGCGCTTGAAACGGCAGAAGGGTTAGCTGAACGAGTTCATCAGCTAATGCGTGACCGCTGGGGCTTCCCTGACGGACCAGACTTTACAATGCAGGAAAGATTTGCTGCCAAATACCAGGGACAACGTTTTTCATTTGGTTATCCAGCATGTCCAAACCTTGAAGATCAAGAGAAACTATTTAAGCTGATACAGCCTGAACAAATCGGTATACAGCTTACTGATGGGTTTATGATGGAGCCTGAAGCATCCGTAACAGCCATTGTCTTTGCACACCCTGAGGCGCGTTATTTTAATGTGTTGTAATAAAAGCAATCTAGTTTTCGACCTACAAATAGGACCGAATTTCTCGGTCCTATTTCTTTATATAATTTTTTTTTTTAGATTCACTCATTACTATTTGTTTAGTTAAAGCCTTATTACAAATAACCATATAGAATCACTTTTTAGTTTAATTATACGACTTCACTCTTTCGTTCCCTTGAACTCGCATTTTCTCCTGCTTAGGGCACAATATCTCTATTCAACCCATTATTCCTAGCAATAGCCTATTTACCCTCAATAGGGCCATATAACGAGTAATATAACTCTTTAAACCCTTGTATATTCTCTTTTACACTATCTAGACTTTCACCAAAATCTTCAATATACCAACATAACGAAAGTACAGAGTGACAATAGCCCCACAACAAGACTCTTTCCATATCCAAATGTAATTCATTTACTAAAATTTGTATCCTTCGATGTAATACATCTAATCTATTTTGTTTTGGAACCTTATTTAACAAAAATTGAATGACATCATATTCTCGTTCCCCTATCAAACCCTTTGGATCAATCGCCAACCATCTATCCTGTGTAGACAAAACGTTATAATGATGGAGGTCACCATGAAGCAAATAATTTTTTCTTATTGTCCTGTTGAGAGAATGAAATCGCACAGCTACTTCAGATAACATTTCACTAGAGATTGGTCCTAATCCATTTGGATACTTCTTATAAATTTCATTCATTGCGTGTTCCCTTTCAAGTGTTGTTGGCAGATTAGATTGGGAAGGAGCTTCGACCCATAACTTTTTCATTACGTTAGCCATAATCAAAGTGGCTTCATCATCGTCCTCAATTGTGTCCAGTTGGTTACCTGGTGTTAAACATTCAAGAATCATCACTCCATTTTCCACATCTTCATCAATTAACCTCGCTATTCCATTCCCATTAAACGTTTTCAAGGCCCTCACTTCGTTAAGGTATCCTTTGTCACTAGGAACTACTAGCTTTACAACGACTTTTTCGCCATTTTTCAATTTTGCTGGAGCAACAAAATTATATGATAATTTATATGGCTCAAGTATATCCATTGTCCATCGGTTCTCACAATAATTAATAAGTGAATCAAATTCAGATAACCACTTCTCACCATTTTCCTTGTGTACTGATTTAATTGTCTCAATAAATTTTTTAGATAAGTTTACCATCTTGTTCTCCTTGTAACAGCAATATTATTTTCGTGCAACACAATTTTCCAGATTTATGAATAAACCTAATGCTATTTAAAAAGATTATATAACGTAATAAAAATCTTTTCATCTATACATAACAGGAGGATTATCATGACTAATCAAAGTAAAGGTCAACCAGCACAACAGCAGGATCAACAACCAGGTATCCAATCTGAAATGAACCCACTCCCCGTTTCAATTCAACCTTCATATAAGGGGAGCGGAAAACTAAAAGATAAGGTAGCAATTATTACTGGTGGTGACAGCGGTATTGGAAGGTCTGTTTCTTTACATTATGCAAGAGAAGGAGCAAATGTCGTTGTCGTCTACTTAAATGAGGATGGAGATGCAAACGACACAAAACAACAGGTTGAACAAGAGGGACAACAATGTCTTCTCATCGCGGGAGATGTTGGTAATGAAGAATTCTGTAAACAGGTAGTTCAACAAACCATTGATACATTTGGTAAAATCGATATCGTTGTTAATAACGCAGCAGAGCAGCATCCACAACAGAGTTTAGCAGATATTTCGGCTACACAACTTGAAAAGACATTTAAAACCAATATCTTTTCATTCTTTTATTTAACAAAAGCTGCCTTACCACACCTTAAACAAGGTAGTTCAATTATTAACACTGCCTCTATTACAGCATATAAGGGAAGTTCAAATTTAGTTGACTATTCTGCAACAAAAGGAGCAATAGTATCATTTACTCGCTCCTTATCTCAACAGCTTGTCAAACAGGGAATTAAGGTCAATGGAGTTGCTCCAGGACCCATTTGGACTCCATTAATTCCCGCAACCTTCCAAGCTGACCAAGTAGCCCAGTTTGGCACTTCTTCACCTATGAAGCGTGCGGGACAACCCTCTGAGGTTGCACCAAGCTACGTCTATTTAGCAAGTAACGATTCATCATATGTAACAGGTCAAATTCTTCATGTTAATGGTGGAGAAGTTGTTAATGGATAGATAAGCGCAAGCGCAATGAACAGATTCGAAAGGTATAAGACAATCCATCATGAAGGTCGCTCTTACCTTCTTGATGGACTGAGTTATGACACAAGGGGCTAGGCGCGGGGTTTAAAATTAACACTATATTAAGTATAAAAAAACACCCCAAGAGTTAGATTGATTTACTCTAACTTTTGGGGCACAGTAGAATACCTACCACTTTTCATTATTTATTACGCTTATTTACTCTTTTTTTGTTTACTACTAAAAATACTACCATCAACACAGGCACTGCAAATACTGCTAAAATCAGCGGAATATTAATACCTACTTCCTCTTCTAAATGGTACACTTCCACTTTTTCACGGTCCAAGATAATGGTATACCCGTTTTCATCAGCAATAGCCATATCATCTTCTAAAATACCTCTTAACTGCTTATCTGCTTCAAGTAAAGTCGTTGGAATTGTAATCGACTGTGTTTTTTGAGAATTGTTAATAGCGACAATCGAAACATCATCACCAGCACTTCGTTTATAAACAATCATTCCATCATCCGTAGCTTCAACTAATTCAAAGTCCCCTCTTGCTATGGAAGGTAAACTAGTTCGAATTGAACTAATGTCATTTAAATAATCTTCTAGTTCATCATCGGTCCGAAAGTTCATTAAGCGCCGATTATCTGGAGGCTCGCCACCATCTTGCACAATTTCTGTGCCATAGGTTACGATTGGAAGTCCGGGTGTAAGATATAAATAAGATAATGCTAACTTAATTCTTGTGACAGGATGCTCCTGCTTCTCTAACGAGTGTCTTGTAAAACGAACAGTGTTATCATTATCAATAAACGTTCCTGCTAAAAACGAATCCCTGTAATACTCGTTTGCTGTTGACCAGTTTTCATATAATCCTTCTAAAGAGTTACCAGACGAACTTAACGAAGATACGATTTCCTCATGCAGTGAGTAATTCATCGTTGAATTAAATCCTGCATCTAGGTAAGCAGCGTTTTGTTCAATGGTGCTAGTTGCAGTATCACCTATTAACAGAAAGTCAGGTTTTAACGAATGAAGCGCTGTTGAAAATTCCTCCCAAAATGAAACTGGTAGGCTTTCTATACCTTTCACTCGATATCCATCAACGTTAGTTTCTTCAATCCACCAATTCCCTGCTTCAAGAAGTGTGTCCTCCTCCACTCCTTCACTCACAACGAAATCAATAATTACGTTTATTTCTTGGTTATGAGCCTCTGCTACTAACTCTTTAAAATCCTCTATCGATCCATAATGTTCCTCGGCCTCAAAGTAATCTTCGACATCGCCATCGTGAAAATTATATTGATCAATTTTAAATATTGGTGATAATAATACGGTAGTAAAACCCATTCCCTTAATATAGTCAAGCTTGTCCACAATTCCTTTAAAATCTCCTCCATGGTAACTTTCAAGGTCAGTAGTATCGACTTCAAAATCATTTGATGGATCACCATTATTGAAACGGTCAATAACGATAGAATATACAATTTCATCTTGCCAATTACGTTCTTCTTCTACAGCCTGTATCGTCCAGGTTGAGAAAAGAAGAAACGGAATGAAAAATAACACAACTCGTTTTCTGAGCATTCGTGCTCCTCCTCTTACATTTTAGAAATCTCTTTTTATACATTACCCTTAATCCATTCATATCGTCAAACATAAGGAAGAATATTTATCCACTATCATAATTAAGCCGCTAAAAGTGTGACTAAACACCTTCTAGCGGCTTGTATATTAGCAATTTGCTATTCACTTTTCTAACAGAGTACTTTCACGTTGAGAAAGCTGTCTATATTCAGATGGGCTTATCCCTTCCATTTTTTTAAACAACTTCGAAAAATACGTATGGTCATCAATACCTACGCTTTTAGAAATTGTCATAACCTTCTCATTCGTCTTTGAAAGGAGACGCTTCGATTGAATAATTCTATATTGATTTAAATACTGTATCGGACTCATGCCAATTGTTTTTTGCATACACCTTGTAATATAATCCGTATGAAAATGAAGCTCGTTCGATAAATCTTCCATCTTCATATCAGTCTGATAATGCTCCTTAATATATTGTATCGCTTTGTCAGTTACCCGCTCTGTTGCAGAGGGTATTTGCATTGCTTCTTTTTGCATATGTAAAAGTAGTTCTTCAAACCAAATTTGCTGTCTTAAAGGGGCATCAGGGGAATCATATTCGTTCGCATGTTTCATCTTTTCAAATAATCCTTCAAAATAAGACTTTTGGTGGATCTCACCAAACCTTGGTAATTGAAAGAAATATTGATTCGGTTCAATAAAATCACCATCATGAACCTTGATATCAGCCCAACTTATTTCTTTCTTATCAGTAAATGAGTAGTCACCTTCTATTTTAAAATGAAGCCAATACCATTCTGTATCAGATTCACATCCTTTATACCCAAAATGCTCTAAACCTGGTACTAACACAATATATTTTCCTTCCCCTACTTCAAATTCCTGCTGGTCCTCTGACATATATAAACAACCTCTACTTACATAAATTAAATCAAAAACTACATACGTTCTTCTGAAATGTTTTTTCCCCTTCGTAAAAAAAGCTTCCCCCATCTTTATGAAGGTAGGAAACGGAGGAACTGGAAATTGAAGAATTGACATGCTGACCACCATCCTCTTCATCCTTAATACTCCATTTTCCAAGTATTATCGTTTTTACTTATTTTATTATAATGATTTCTAATTTTACACTAAATTTATTTTTACAAGTAATATATTTTGTTGTAAGATTTTATAACACCTACCTCACCCCTTCTATATCATCCTTTTAAAAAGAAAACCCCTTTAAATTTTTTCGGTAATTCTCTTGCTTTATTCCTTAATTTACCTTATGATATATTATATAACATATATACGTTACATTATGTAACACGACATCTTTGGAAGTTGTACCTTTAGACGTTTAAATGGCTAATCTTTGATTTTCTACCAAAGAATTAGGAAAAGGTAAACAACTTACCACGTTATTTATAATGTTTATCTTTAAAATCATGTCACTTTTTCTAACACATCAATGTGTATAGAACTCTTTTCCCCTAAGAGTTTTTATCTATACAAGACTGTACTACCTAGACTCCAGTAAAAGGTAAGTACGTCCCCAGGCTGACCACCGAGTAATGGTCAGCCTTTTTTTCCATTTTAGGCAAAGTAAAATGGAAAGGGTGTCAGGCACCAATATTCTATTTATTTATGGTGTCTGACACTAACTTGGTTTCCCCATTTTTTAGTCCACGATATTTATATTATATTCTTTAAACCAAACATGAATTTGGGCTAAATGCGCTAATAATTGTGGACCCGTCATTAATTGGCCAAACCATGGTTCTTTGAATGCTTTACCTTCTGTCTCAACAATATTACGAAGTTTAGTAGCATCAAAGAATTCATATAAAGCAGAGTTTCTATCTTTTAGGATTTCATCTAACCATGTGATAACAGCTTTTGTATAATGTGGATTATGTGTTTTTGGATATGGGCTCTTTTTTCTATATAACACTTCATTCGGAAGTAGCCCTTCAAGTGCACGTCTCAAAATCCCCTTTTCACGATTTCCGTACATTTTCATCTCCCATGGAATGTTCCATACATACTCAACTAAGCGATGATCTGCAAATGGTACACGCACCTCAAGACTAGCGCCCATGCTCATTCTATCTTTACGATCAAGTAGCGTTGTCATAAACCAAATGATATTTAAATAGAATAATTGTCTGCGCATAGCGTCTTTCTTGTTCTCACCATAAAGGGTAGGAGTTTCTTTGATTGTCTCTTGAAAACGATCTAAATGATATTGTTCGAGCTTTAATTTATCACGCCAACCTGGTTTTAATAGGCTAACTCTTTCGTCTGTCGACCTCATCCACGGAAACCCTTTTGAAGCCAAATCTTCTGGTCTATGAAACCATGGATAGCCACCAAAAATCTCGTCAGCACATTCACCAGAGAGACCAACAACAAACTCCTGTTTTATCTCCTTACAAAACCATAATAGCGATGAATCGACATCAGCCATTCCTGGTTGGTCTCTTACTAAAACCGCCTCATAAAGTTCATCCACAAGCTGTTGCTGTGTTATGACACAACGGTGATGGATGGTGCCAAATGTGTCAACCATTTTTTGAATCCAAGGACCATCCGAGTTTGGTTGAAATTCATTTGCTTTAAAGTATTTTTCATTATCTTCGTAATCAATTGAATACGTATGAAGCGGACCTTTTCCTTCATTCTTAAAAACTTCTGCTGCTACTGCAGTGATCGCACTAGAATCTACTCCTCCTGAAAGAAAGGTGCATACTGGAACATCTGACACGAGTTGTCTAGTAACCGCATCAGTAAACAAGTGACGAACTTTTTCAGTCGTTTCATCAAGTGAATCACGATGTTCTTCACTTTTTACATTCCAATAGCGCCAAATTTTTAATCCACCTTTACTAAATGTTAATGCATGTGCAGGACGTAGTTCTTTAACACCCCTAAAAAGACCGTGCCCTGGAGAGCGTGAAGGACCAAGCCCAAAGACTTCAGCTAACCCATCATAGCCAACTTCACTCTTTACTGTCGGATGTGCTAAGATTGCCTTCAATTCAGATCCAAAAAGAATTCTTCCCTTCTCTTCTTTGTAAAACAGTGGTTTAACTCCCAATCTATCGCGACCAATAAATAACCGCTCCAATTGTTCATCCCATACAGCAAACGCAAAAATACCGTTTAAAAAATCTACACATTTTTCTTTCCATTCTATATAAGCGGTCAATAGAACCTCTGTGTCAGAATGACCATTAAAAGTGTATCCTCTTTTTAGCAACTCTTTGCGTATGTCTTCAGTGTTATAAAGTTCTCCATTGTAACAGATAGTATATGTGTTGTTCTCTTTCGTACGGTGCATTGGTTGTTTTCCACCAACCGGATCAACAACAACTAGGCGTTTATGACCAAATGCAGCATGAGTCGTGGTCCATACATTTGTATCATCAGGGCCGCGCTTCGATAATGTTTCTGCCATTTTTGACACAACTCTTTTTTCGTTTTGTAAATTAGCTTTAAAATCCACCCAGCCAGTTATACCACACATTGTTTTTATCACCCTTTCTTAGAAAAGCATAAGCGCATTGGCCTTACTAATAGCATCAAACAAGCCTTCCACTCATTTAGGCTGATTATCATTGTATGCAATGATAGCTTGTACCATGAATTGTCCTATAAATTGAAAACCCTTTCTTGTTATATTTTTTTTGATTTTTGTCTAAAACGTAGGATAAGCGCAGGAAAAAAACCATTTATCATGCAGCAAGCTGATAAGTTCTTTTCTCCACAGTTACTAACAATGATCGCATAATATGATTGGAGGATTTCACATGAATTTACAACATCGTTTACGAAAAATGAACCAACAAAAACGCTCTTATACAACTGGAACGGTTGAACTTATAAATGATCAATGGATTTTTTTCGATGATGAAAATGAGGAAGCTTCCATGCTTGAGGAATTTACCGATCAAGAGGTTGAGGTATATCTTATAAATAAATGGGAAAAAGGGGTCTATACGCAAGATGGATTAATGATGATGCATGATTATTTCCACAAATTAGAACATGGAAATAAGGTTCGTATACCAAAGTCCTTACCATTTGCTTACAATGAATTCTTAAATAGCCTTTGTGATGACACATTTACAAAGTTTACAGCTACTTTAAATCAGCTTTCATTTTCATTATTTGACTGTATATACTGCCATAACTATTTAATGTATACACTACCTGAGGAAAACAAAGAAGGAGTTAACTTCATTACGTATGATAATACGGAAATTATCTGCTCAGTACAGCATCACTTTACACGCGGAAAACAGACAAAGGATAGATTTGAGTTCACACTTGCGACTGGGAAGAGAACATTACTATCCACGCTATGATACATTATTAATAAAAGGTGTTGAGCTTCATAAGCTCAACACCTTTTACTCATACTACATTGGTAGTGAAAATCCTAAATAAATTGTAATAATAAGTGAGATAATGAGAATTCCCCAAAACATCCCAGTCGGTTTTCCTTTGATAGAACGTGTTAAAACCATTTCTATCATACCAATTGTGACTAATCCTAATAAAGCCTTTAGGATATATAAAATTGGAAAAACAGTCTGAAATAACATCATGGCGCCTGTAATAATAATTAGCAGATAGAATAAGCGTAGTATCATTTGAATGATCTTGAGTGCCTTTTCTTTTCCTCCACTTCTTTGAAGAAAAACCCCGACAATAAAAAGTATTAATGTAACCGCCATAGCAGTTAAATGAGCGTGAGTCATTCTTTCCTTTCCTCCTCATTATGTAAACGTTCATAGATATCATACCACGTTTATGTTTAAACAGACAATTTTCTACAATTCATGTTTTACTATTTGTTTTAGTGAATGGTCATTTTCCAAAATATCATTAATAAAGAGGATTACATTACCTCATGGTTTGTAAAAGAACCACATAATAATAACTATAGGGCAAACATTTTAAACAATAGGTAACATGTTGCACAAGTTTAAATATGTTCGATTACAATTGACGGGGGAGAGTAATCAAATGACTCACTTAAATAATATTATTAGGATAACGGAACATTATGGTGCCAATAACTATGAGCCCCTTCCTGTTGTCATTTCAAAAGCTGAAGGGGTCTGGGTTGAAGACACTGAAGGTAATAAATACATGGATATGTTAAGTGCATACTCGGCAGTAAATCAAGGACATCGTCATCCTAAGATTCTTCATGCGTTAAAAGAACAGGCTGAAAAAGTAACATTAACCTCAAGAGCCTTTCACAATGATCAATTAGGATTATGGTATAAAAAGGTTTCCGAATTGACAAAAAAAGAAATGATCCTACCAATGAATACTGGTGCTGAAGCCGTGGAAACAGCTGTGAAGGCTGCACGTAGATGGGCATACCAAGTAAAAGGAGTTCCACGTGATCAAGCTGAAATTATCGTTTGTAGCAACAACTTTCACGGAAGGACAATGACAGCTGTTTCTATGTCATCAAGTGATGAATATAAGAATGGATTCGGTCCACTTATTCCTGGAATTTCTATTATTCCTTTTGGTGACATTGATGCATTAAAATCTGCAATCACCCCTCAAACTGCTGCGTTTATTTTCGAGCCGATTCAGGGTGAAGCAGGAATCAATATTCCTCCAAATGGGTTCTTACAAGCAGCCTATGGTGTTTGTAGACGAGAACAGGTACTTTACATTGCTGATGAAATACAGGCTGGTCTTGGACGAACTGGAAAAATGTTTGCGTGTGATTGGGAAGGAGTAATTCCTGATATGTACATCCTAGGAAAAGCATTAGGTGGTGGGGTTATACCTATATCTTGTGTTGCGGCAAATAAAGACATCCTCGGAGTATTTACCCCAGGTTCGCATGGTTCTACTTTCGGTGGTAATCCTTTGGCTTGCGCTGTCTCTATTGCTTCACTTGATGTTATCATAAATGAAAAATTAGATGAACGCTCCCTCGAATTAGGCACCTATTTTATAAGCAAATTGAAGCAGCTCAAACATCCAATGATAAAAGAGATAAGAGGACGTGGATTATTTATCGGTGTTGAGCTTAATGGAAAAGCTCGACCTTATTGTGAAAGTTTAATTAAGCATGGTCTACTCTGTAAAGAAACGCATGAAACCGTCATTCGCTTTGCACCTCCTTTAATCATTTCCAAAACAGAGCTGCAATGGGCTTTTGAAAAGATAAAGATGGTATTTTCGGAATCAGTTCGCTAGATAACAGGAATTTAATTTATTGAAAAGGATAGAAAATTTTTAAATGGGGGCAACTTCGGGTGCTTTCTTTTTAAGAGACACAATAATTGACGTATGAATTGGCATGCGTCAATTCCTTTATCTATCAAGGTTTCTACGAACTTTCATTACCTTAGATATAGCAATTGACAATAATATTATGATGGTTAATAAGTATTGTACTACTAAATTAAGCTGGTCAATAAAAAGCTGCTAATTCCTACATCTAGGAACGTGAGAGTTCGCTCTAATCTGTTGGGGAATCAGAGAAGATACTTTGATCTGATAAATAGAGGGAAAAATTCCCCTTAATTCTCCAAACGGCAAAGAAAATAATAAAAATAGAGGGAGAGATTCCGCTTATTTGACTCAAAAAAACGTGAAAAGGGATAACTTTTTTTGTATAAGCGGAAAAACTCCCCCTATTTATCCCAAAAGGAGCTCTAATCTGCATTTAACGGAAAAATTTCCGCTTATTTTACTATCGCTACAACCCTTGTTTAGGATCGTTACGGTAACATGTATCACAACTTTATATAAATAAGGTTTTTGTATCCCTAATTAACGAAACTCGCCAATTACTATGGCGAGGTTTACTTTTTTTACTATATCAATAACGTTGCCAATATGACTTTCATTCTCTGCACATAATATAAGAAAGCACTTCAAACCCGAACCCTCTCTCGGTAGTGAACTACTTAAGATTCTATATCTGTTTCTACCTTTTCCATAACACTCTGTAGTACATTTGTAATTGATTCAATTTTCTATATTAGCACCCATTTTTATTCTCCTTCTAATATAAGGACCAATAATCACATGTAAGAAAATATCTCCAAAAAAGTGAGTAACCATTGCAATCTCAATACCATACTTCCAGAATAAATATCCAAATACGATTCCTGGTATCGTATTAAGCAAAATTGTTCGAATGGCAACTATCTTCGTCTTTCCGATAAGTGAAAAGGCTGCTGGTAAATGTCCTACACCAAATAATACAGCAGCAAGTATAATACCAATCCAATAAGAGAAATTATTCACACCAATCCATGATGCAAGTGAAACAAATAGGGTCATGACAAACAACCTTGTTAAAACCTCTTCAGAGATTCCACCGTATAAAGATGCTAAAAGTGCTTGTGTTTTAGTGGGCTCTTCAAATTCATATTTTGGCATTCTTTTACTAAAAAAGACATCGAATACTATTATCACCAGTGCTAAGATAAACGCAACCACTACACTTAAAATAAGCAATGCTGGTACCGAATAAGGAATTGTCGTCCCTTTTATCCAATATTCAAGGATCCACCAGTGAAGATCAACCTTAGGTGCCAATAGTGTACCGATATAGGAGGAAATACCAAGAAAAATAACACTCTGTAAGATACTAATCAGGATTAATACTGAAGTAGGAGGTACCTTCTTTGTCGTTTTTTTGTTAGCCTCGATTTCCATCTTTCCCTTTAGCATCTTAAATTGGTACGGCATGACTGCAATTGCACCAACAGTAGCAGCGATCCAAAAAATAAAAAACTCAATAAGCATGGAAACACCCTCATTCTTTGTAAGATATAAATAATACGTTGAATGAGGGCAAAACGTTCACTTTTCAAATCAATTTATCAATCCATGAGCCAATGATTCAATCTCATCTACAATACTACTAATGTCTCTTGTAGCATCAATTGAAATAGTTGCACTTTCTTCAATGATTGCTCCAAATCCTTGGTAATTCCTTATCATTTCATTTCTTTCTGTATCAGATTTTCCGTAGTCATTTGTTGTCCTGGTCTTTATTCTGTCCAATAATAGCGTTAATGGCGCTGATAAGTAAATGACTTCATTAAAATACGTATAAAACTTCCCTTGGTTAGAAACAGTTCCTGAAATAAAAAGGATTCCTTCACTGTGTTCATTTATTACTTTCTTTATTTTATCTTCATCCCAAATCCATTCATACTCCTGTTGTTCATGATTAAATACCTGTATTGATAATTGGTAATAATCAGTATCAACTGTTTTGTAGCCCTTATTAGCCAGTCTTTCCAAAATAGTAGACTTACCTGTTCCTGACATTCCAGTAATAAATACTATCCCTTTATTCACTTTTGATCCTCTCATCGTATTATCACTTTTGAATTGTATTTCTCAATGTTCCTAGCCCATCAATTGATATTTCAACAACATCACCTTTCCTTAGAAATTTAGGTGGTTTGAATCCCTTTCCCACCCCTGCTGGTGTTCCGGTTGCAATAATATCACCAGGTTCAATCGTCATTCCTTGTGAAATAGTTGAAATAATGGTCTCTATATTAAAAATAAATTGTTCTGTGTTACCCGATTGCCTTGTTTCACCATTTACTTTCGTAACCAAGTTAAGAAAATTTGGATTCGGCATGATCGACTTATGTGCAACAAATGGTCCCATTGGACACGATGCATCTAGACTCTTTCCTAAATAAAACTGTTTGTGTCGACTTTGAATGTCACGTGCAGTAATATCGTTGATAATTGTATATCCAAAAACATAGTCAAGTGCTTCTTCTTTTGTAATACCTCTTCCCATCTTTCCAATAACTACCGCTAACTCACCTTCATAATCTAGTTGGTTAGTAATTTCTTCGTGATGTAAGATTATTTCATTATGCCCAATTACCGTTGTTGGTGCTTTTGTGAACATCATGATGTGCTCTGGAATATCTGCAGGACTTCCCATTTCGATTGCATGTTCAGCATAGTTTTTCCCAACACACAAAACATTTTTGAGAGGCCTTGGAATAGGAGCAAGTAACTTTACATCCTCTGGTTGATAATAATAAGCCTTGTCTCTATGGTTTAACGCCCAATCTTCAATTATCCGAACCTTACCTACAAACGTCTCTCCCTGAAGTATGCAGTCAATTAGAGAAGATGGGATATCTGTTGCTCCTGACATCGCTCGTTCTGCATTTTGCAAATCAACGACATATGTAATCTGTTCATCTACCACACCTACAAAGCTTCGATTATTCCGATTTGCTGTTACTAATCTCATATCTTACAACTCCTTTTGATTTCTTTATGTTTAGTCAAATTTATGTACCGCTAAATGTTTCGTACTGTTTCCGCAATATGTCCTATTCTTATATACACAAAATGTACTAGCTTGGCTACTTGATTAATAGAAATATTGATGTCATATCAGCATAGGATAACAATATATCACCATCCTAAATCTGTGCTAATTTTCCACTTTCCTTATATTATAAAAGAACTGAGTTGTCATCTAAAGGTTTTTTATTCACTAACTATAGGCAATTGTCATAGAATAAATTGATAACTAGATAAAGGGTGTTTAGTAAATGCCAGCTATTGTGGGAGCAGTTAAAGTAAATTCTGTTGGGAACAGTAGTATTTTTAATATCGGAGATGTTTTTGCAATGTCACCTCATAGTACTGCCAAAACATTTGCTGGAGCTGGCTCTTTCAATACGGGAGATGGCATGAGGATTAACAACCAGCAAAGTGTGACGAATACCTATGATACTGACGTGATTGACCAGGTTAATGTTGCAAACGCATAGCAAAAATGGGTAAGCCTTGGAATAAGAACGACAAGCATATGAGCCTTTAATAAGGGGGTTGATTCATGAATTTTTATATCAATCAATCAATTTCCATCCATTTCTTAAAGGTTGGCAGTGTCAGTAATTCTTCTGTCCTACAAATTGGAAGTGCAGGAATGATTAAATCACTTTCAAACCTATATAACACTGGAAGTTTTCTTGGCCCTGCACCAGAAGGGCCAAGTCCGATTGAGGGACCAGTTGTACCACTTCAACCACCAACTTCATAATATTGATTTTTCACTTAGAAAATGCTTCTTAAACAGTCGGTAATGATAACCTTTCTATCTTGTTTTAAAGGGGTGATCATCATTTATTCAAATTATTACGATTTAAATTTATACTTACAACAACTTGGCCAGTTTATTGAATATCAGAATAGTCGACTGACAGAATTAGAATTGATGATCCAACAACTCCAGAAAGAATTAGCTGAGGTGAAAAATAGACCAGCAACCACCATTGAAAAAATTGAATATAAGTTTGATCAGTTGAAAGTTGAAACATTGGAAGGGACATTGAACATTGGACTAAACCCTACAAACGGTGAAACAATCGAGGATTTTGCAGTCAAACAGGATAAGATGAATGTAAAAGCTACAAGTGGAACAGAACAGCAAGTTGTAAATGATATTAATAATGAAATAAATCGTTACTTGGATCAGGAATGTCCTGAATTTATAAGAAGTATGGAAGAACAAAATAATTATCACCTCGATGAATCCTACAGAACCTTTATTATTGACGATATTCGCAAACAGATAAATGACCGTATTCATTATTACCTACAACAAAATCAGGAACAAATCGATCGCTCAGACACAACTGAAGAGCTTCAAGACATCATTACAAACAAGGTAAAATCTGATATCCAATCCTCGATTCAAGCATTTATGACCAATATGCCAGATAATATGAAGGGTGGTTAGAATCTTGAATTTTACTGTTGTAAACAAGAATATACAAGTAGGCCACATTGATATCATGGGCGTTTCTTCTTCATCCGTGTTACTAATTGGTGATACAAAAACAATCGCATTATCTTCTTCTTTTGATACTCCACCAGAGTCACTTATTATCGGTCCTTTTGTGCCACTTTCACCACAAGGATGATTGTATATGTTACGGAGAGTATCTAATGTAGGTTCAGTTACTGTAACTTCAATCTCATTTAGTTCCATATTAGAAATTGGTGACTCCAAACAGATTACACCCTATTCACAAGCTCTAGCGGTGAAACGTGAATATCCATTGTTTTTTTCTAATGAAGGGAACTTTGGGGAATTTTCAGTTTTTACAAGGCCGATTGCGAATGTTCCTATAACAGAAACACTCAATATGGCTGTTTTTAATGAAAATCCACGTATTGATGTTGATCATGTAAGAGTTTTAGGGATTGCTTCATCTTCAGTTGTACAAATTGGAAATACTGACATTATTAAAGCAGAGTCTAGAATTAAGCATATCAGACAGTTACAACGGCAATACGAACGAGAAGAAGAGTAAATATATTTGGAGGGAACGTTATGCCTGCTATTGTAGGACCATGTAAAATCAATAGTGTTGATGGTGGAGTTGTTAATTTTGGAGATTCCTTTTATTTATCCCCAAAAGATACAGCCAAAACAAATGCTGGGGCTGGTTCCTTTAATACTGGGGATTTCCTTATTAACAATAGTGGTGCTAATGCAACAAATGTGGGTGAAGCTGATATTCATGATCAACAAATAAGCGGAAACGCATAGAAACTCACGATAATACTAAGCTATGGCGCAAACCACTTTGAACATTTTACACGTATTCACATATAGTAATACTAAATAGGGATAAAAAAGGGTGCATTCGTTATGCCATCTATCGTAGGACCTATCAAAATCAATAGTGTTGGTGGTGGAGTCGTAAATTTTGGAGACTCTTTTTATTTGTCACCTAAGAGTTCTTCAAAAACAAACGCAGGGTCAGGTTCATTTAATACAGGAGATTTTATAAATACTAACAATGGAATAAATGCAACAAATTCAATAGATCCTGATGGCAGTGATCAAAACGTAACAGGTAACGCTTAAATGAAAAATAAGCGATCATCTTGCTATAGTTGATCCAATTCTACTTAACACTACATGTAGACCGAAGTAAGTTCATTTAATGAAAAATGGTTTGTTTTATCATGGACAGCCGTACAAACTAACCTCCTTTTCAACTCATACATTATAAGTAAGAGTAGAAAGGAGGTTCGTTATGAATTACTACGATTTATGTTGTAGATACCAAGGCCGCATTGTTACGATTACTGATAGAAATGGAAAAAAACACTGTGGAAGAATTGATAGAGTAACAAGATCACATGTGTATATTACCCCTAGAACAGGAAGAAACTTAGGAGGTTTCGGATACGGTTACTACGGATACAGTTATGGCTATGGCTGGGGAAGACCATATGCAGTGCCACTTGCCTTTGTAACTGGTTTAGTTTTGGGAGGACTGCTTTTCTGGTAAGTAAAGATAGTTATTCTCATAAACAAGGAATATATAAACCTTCTTAATGAATCACTTATGAAGAAAGGTTCTAGGCTGATTGGGATAGACAGTCTATGAAAAGGTTTTTCTCCCTTTTAAAGAATCTCCTCTGTTGTAGACTTGCTTGAAAAAAAATGTCTACAACAGAGGAATTCTCTTTTTTATTAAAGTATTTTAAAACATTATTGAAAGACTATCACTACTAATTAACTATATAGAATTAACTACCTCTGCCCGTTTTTCCGTTTCTATATAAATCCTTCTGCCCCGTCAACATATATTTCAGTACCAGTTATATGCTCAGAATGGCTTGAAGCCAAAAAGAGAACCGTATCTGCTACCTGTTCTGGTTTACCTGGACCACCTAATGGAATCCTGCCTTCAGGATAATTCACCAACGTCTTAATTTTAGATAATTCAGGTGTACTTGTAGAAGATTGACTAATATTGGTCTCTATGTAGCCAGGACATATTGTATTTACTCGTATTTTATATTGCGAGAGTTCAATTGCTGCCATTCGAGCAAAAGCGAGAAGGCCAGCCTTTGATGCACTATAAGCTGAATAACCGCGATTAGAAAAGAGCCTACTTCCATTAATTGAGCTTGTTACGATCATACTTCCCCCCTTCACTTTCATATGGGGGATCGCCGACTTAATAGTTAGAAAAGCACCTTTTAAATTCACATTATGGATAAGATCCCAATCGTCTGCATTCATATCTTCAATTGGAGAGAGCTTTCCAACAATACCTGCGTTTGCAAAAACAATATCTAACTGACCCCACTTTTCAATTACTTGATTCACTGCTCTTTTGATGTCATCTTCGAGTGTAATATCTGCCTTAATACTCAAGGTTTCTTGATGGTTAGAATGTATCTCACTCTGCACTTGTTGTAACCGTGCTTCATCGATATCAACTAAACAAACCTTCGCTCCATGTTTTGCTAACAAAATGGCAGAGGACCTACCGATACCCGAACCAGCTCCTGTAATCAATGCTACTTTCCCTTCAAGTAGTTTTGGTTCTAAAGGCTCATGATTAGATACTGTTTTCATTCTTCTATCTCCTTTACTCTTTTCTTCTTGGCAAACATTATTTATCTAACAATATATCCACCATCGACAGGAATGACTGTACCCGTAATATAATTAGATGCTTCCGAAGCCAGAAATACAGCTATTCCCTCTAAATCCTGTGGTGTCCCCCAACGCCCTGCTGGAATTCTAGAAGTAATTTGTGGATACCTAACAGGATCTCGATGAATATCGGTATTCATTGACGTATCCATATAACCTGGTGCAATGGCGTTCACTTGAATTCCTTGAGCAGCCCATTCATTGGATAATGATTTCGTTAGTTGTGCTACTCCACCCTTGCTAACTGCGTAAGCAGATGCATTAAATCCTCCAATAAAACTAAGCATGGAAGCCATATTAATGATTTTCCCACTCCCCTGCTTTAACATTATTTCACCTGCTAATTTAGACATATGAAACACTGAGGTAATGTTTAATTCAATTACCTTGTCCCAATCTTCAACAGGCATATCAACAACAGATCTACGGTCATGCATTCCGGCATTATTAATCAAAATATCAAGCCTGCCTCCAAGTAAATCTATCGATTCATAGAGTGAACGCTGGCGTTCTTCTCGGTCCATGATATCTCCGATAACTGCATGCACTTTTGCTCCATTCACGCATAGCTCTTTTGCAGTCTCAATAGCATCTTTACTAATATCAAGAATCACCACTTCGGCTCCAGCCTTAACAAGACCAGTTGCCATCCCTCTTCCTAGTCCTCTACTTGAACCAGTTACAATTGCCTTTTTCCCCTTTAGATCAAACATTGACCCCAACTCCTTTTCAAGTGGATTAGTTAACTAATAATCTTTTATTCTAAAAAATCATTCATTCTCTTTTTATTTCTGATTGTATAAATGATAGAACCTCGAAAATTAAGCGCTTTCAATTAAATATTCATACTTATTTTACATAACTTCCTTTAGATTTGTAAAATAGAGAATTTATTATGCCTAGCACTCTCTTTGGTATCAAGTCCACTTGTAATAACTAACACAGTATGTAGAAGACTTTAGGAAAACTAGTAAATTTGATAAAAAGGGGAGACAGAACTATTAGGATTTCTGCCTCACACAAATTACTATTACTGTTAGTCAAAGAACATTTTTTACAATGTTTCTAATGTGACCGTTGTACCTTTCCCTGACGGTTCTGCAGGATTAACAACTAATCTCTTCGGCAGTCTTGCACGCAGCTCTTGTACGTGACTAATAACTCCTACCGCCAACTGACTAGAGTGAAGTCTTTCTAATGCAGAAATAACCGTATCTAACAACTCTGAATCAAGCGTACCGAACCCTTCATCTAAGAAGAAAAATTGGAGCGGATATTGGCCACGTAATTGTATTTGAGCAGAAAGTGATAGTGCTAACGCTAGTGACGTTAAAAAGGTTTCTCCACCAGATAATGTCGTGACAGGCCTCTTTACGCCACCATTTGCATCATCTCGGATAATAAATCCACCTTGTGAATCTACTTCGATTGCATATCGCTGTCTAGTAAGAGCACCTAGTCTTTCTGAGGCAGCCCGGCTTACTTGGACAAGTTGTTCCTCCGCTATATATTCCACAAAGCTATTACCTTTAAAAACTGTTTGTAATTGACTATACTGTTCAGCTAATTCCGCTAACGCCTCACGACGATGTTCCAACTCATTAAAGCGTTCATGCTTATCGCGAAGGTCTGAAAGTGCTTGAAAAGCTGCACCTCTTGCCTCAACTGCTTCTGTCACTGCTTCTCTTAACTCTGTTCTTATTTGTTGGAGCTCTTCCCACTTCTGCAATGAAATTTCTTCACCATTTAGCAACTCGGTTACCCTGTGGATTTCGTTCATAACGTGTTTTTGATGATCTTGAAAATCATTAATTTTTTCCGTTAATTTGTCTTGTTCAACTGCAGAAATTATGGACAATCGCACGTCTTCATTCGATACAAAACTTGACTTTTCTTTCATTTCAAGCCATTTGCCTGTTGCAATTCCTAATCTTTTTGTTGCTTCTTCTAGAGCTTTTAAAGCTGAGCTTGTATCAATCTCTACCTTTTGATGTGTAGCTTGTGTGGTTTGCCACTTATCATAAGCAGCTGATTCATCTTCCTCAATCGTTTGAATACGCTGATTCATTTCATCTAATAAGTCATCCACATCGTGATTACCAAGTTGAGCCTCTAGATTACCCAAGTCTTCAGCAATTCGTTCCTCTTTACTTCCAATTGTTGAGGATAACTCGGTAAGTGCTCGATCAGTTTCAAAATATATCTCTTGCTTGCCCTCTATCTCTTTTTCTTTTTCGTCTATAAAAGGTACACTTTTCTCAATTCTAGAAGAAATATCTTGGTACTCTTCATCCAGCTTAGCAATCTCAGTTTGTTTCTCTTCAATAAAATCATAGTCAAGCTCTGTGAATGCATCCAGCCAACGTTGTTTTTGTTCATTAAGCTTATCGTTTACTACAGCTAGTTTCTGGTGATGCTCCTCAATGTCGGTAGCAGTCATCTTAACGGAATGTTCAACCTGCTGCTTTTTTTGAACAACTTCTCTCAAATCATGAATCACAATCTGTACTTGAGATTGAATTTCGATCATGTCTTGCTTTAATGCCTTTCCTTCAATCACAATTGATTTGACTGTATGATGCTTGTCCTCTTCATCATTCAGACTACTATTAAGCTTTGTATTTAGTTCACCAGGATATTCCAGTACGAGCCGCTCTGATATTTGTTCTAGTTGAAGCTTCAAGGCAGAAAGTGTCTGCGAAACTTCTCTTCCTAGTGCAAGTTCCTTATCTAAAGATGAAACAGATGTTTCTATCTGACTGATTTCTACATTTTCAATCGTAACTGGACTTGGGTGTTCAACTGACCCACAAACAGGACAAGCATGTCCTGGTTTTAGCTGATGTGCTAAATGAACAGCTAAATTTTCTAGTTTTAATTCTTCAAGCTTTTGTCTTGTTGCTGACAATTCCTTTTCCGTATGGAGAGAAAGGTATTCAAGGTCTTTTTCGCGTTCACAAACATGCAGATAGATAGACTCTACTTTTGTAAAAATAGCTTTTAATCTATCTTTTTTATGGGAAAGTTCGTTTTCAAGCTTTTCTAACTCTTGTTTTAGTGTATACTCCTTACCTTCTTTTTCTTTCAATCCCGCATGCAATTCATTAACACTTTCTAAAAGTCGGCCAATCTGTAATTTTTGCTCATATGCTTTACGTATTGTTTCACGAAAGCTTGGTGCAACCGTTTTCTGTCCTAATTCTTCTTTTAGTTGTTTTTGCCTTTCAAAAGCCTTATTTAGTAATCTACGACTGTTATCTAGGTCGTTTTTAAGTTCATCCTTTTTTCTGATGAATTCACTTAACTGCCCTTTCAAACCCTTTAATTCAACTTTGCCTTTTTTAACCTTTGCTACTAATACCTTCGCATCAGTTAATTGTTGCTTCTTCGTAATCAGACTGGGGAGGAATTCAGATTTTATAGAGCGAGCTTCTTGGTATTTCTTAACCGAGATTTGAAGCTCCTCCTTTAACCTTTCTAGCTGCACCGAAAATTCTTGATGTTTCCTTTTCCATTCTTCAACAGCAATGGAAGCTGATTCGTATTCTTCGAGATAAGGTAATAATTTATCTGCTGCCTGTGCTTTTGCCACTTTACCAGCTAATTCCTTAATCACATCTTCCTCTTTTTCTAGCTCTGCCTTTTTATTCTTTAGATCTTTAAGCTCTAATTGCCAATTCCATATTTTTTGAGCTTGATCCCACTTTGCTTCAATGTCTTTCAGTTCTGTTTGTCGTTTACCTAATAAAATTTCAGCCTCTTTTACTGTCTTTTCAGCTTCAATCATTGCTTCCTTTGATGCATTTCCAAGTCCATTCTGCTCTGCAACAATTTCATTTAACTCAGATTTTGTCTTAGATACTTTTATTTTTAGCTTTTTATTTAATTTGTCACCATATTGTTCCAAATTAAATAGTCGTTGTAGCATTTGCCGCCTGTCGACACCTTTTAAAGATAAAAACTCTGCAAATTTCCCTTGAGGGAGCACAACTGCTCTTGTAAAGTCATCAATCGTTAACCCTAACAACGACTCGATGGATTGGTTCACCTCACCTGTTTTGTCTGCCAACACAATGGATTCTTCACTAACTTCAATTAAGCGGCTTGAAGCTGTTTTAATCCGAATGTCATCTGTTCGTTTAAAACCACGTTCAATCGTATAACGTTTCATTTCCGTTTGATTTTGCAATTCAAAGGTAAAAGAAACTGATAGCGTATCTTCAGCATGGTTCATAATTCCTTGGGTGTTATTGGCTGCTCTCTCCACCTTGCCATATAGCGCCAAGGTCATTGCATCTAAAATTGATGATTTCCCACTACCTGTAGGCCCAAAGATTCCAAAAATACCGCCTTCACAAAGTGATCCAAAATCAATTTCTTGCTTTTCACGGAAACTATGAAGTCCTTTAATCGTTAAAGAAATAGGTTTCATTCGTCATCACCTTCTTCACGCTCATCATTTATCAATTCTAAAAATAACTTTGTAAGTTCTGGTTCTGGATCGGCTCCACCTGTTTGACGCTTATAAAATCTAGTAAATAGTTCATCAATCGGAAGATTAGAGGTTGTATTTATAGCATCTTCATCACTTTTCTGTTCTTGGAACACTGGACGAATATGAATAAATCCACTATGCTGCTTCCGTAACCGCCCAATTTCTTCAATTGATAATGCATTTGTTAAATGCACCTCAAGGTCTATCCACGCATTTTTGTCTTTTCCTTCTTCAAGCCAACTATGAACCTGTGCCAGGCCTTCAGTTGCTTTCCATCGAACAAGTGGCTTTCCACTAGATAAATAGATTTCTGATGCTACAATCTGTTCATTTGGCTTCGCATCGAATACAGTCACACTCTTTGCATATCCCGCTTCTGAAAAACTATATGCGAGCGGCGAACCTGAATATCTAGCAAGTGTCTCGGCTCTTTTAATCGTTTGCGGACGATGTAGATGTCCTAAAGCAACATATTGAGCACTTTTAGGCAAGCTAGTTGCTGCAACTGTATATGCCCCACCTACTTCAATTGGACGCTCTGAATCTGTTGAGCTTCCTCCCGCAACATAAATATGACTCATCGCGATATTAATTGTATCTGGTGTAAATGCTTGGCTCATCGCTTCAAACATTCCTGCAATGCGTTCATCATACTTATTTCTAAGAAGTAACTCCTCATTCACATCTGATAACACCTCAGAGAGTCGAGATTCAGATGGATATGGTAATGCTGCAAGCTTTAACGTTTCGTCTGTTCTTGGTACATAGATTGTTTGGACGTCAATCGTTGGGTATCCGATTAACTGAATGCTTTGCCCAAGTGCTAGTGGAGAAGCTGCTGATAAACGGTCAGGATTATCATGATTACCTGCAATGACAGAAACGGGTCTCTTCCCTTTATTAGAAAGTCGCGACATACTTTCATAAAACAACTGCTCTGCTAATGCAGGGGGATTGACCGTATCAAATGCATCACCTGCCATTAAGACAACATCGATATTTTCCTCTTCAACAATCCGTACAAGCTCGTCTAGAAACTCTGCTTGCTCTTCTAATCTACTTCTACCTTCTAACGTTCTCCCTAAATGCCAATCTGCTGTATGGAGAATTCGCACAAATACCGCTCCTTACTATCATGAATTATTGGGTAAGGCACCATGAAGGAACATGGTGCCTGTATTTTTTGTATCTTCACTTATTAGTGTTTGTCTAGCCCCTACCAAGGCGCTTCCGCTTTTCTGTGTCTAGCTTCAGCTCCTAGAGGCTCGAGTCATATGTTAATCCTCCCAAAAGGTCAAAGAACGACCTTTTAGTCGGCTTATCATATGCTTGTCGCCTCTGGGCAAGGAGCTTCCGCTTTTCTTTCAATATTTAAGTAAATATCCACCGTCAAAGAAGTATAGGTATCTTTCTTTTAGTGGCTTTTTCCAAATTGCTTCAATCGCTTTTGAGTATAACTCAAGCTGGACTTTATACCTGTCTTCAAGAATTGGTCTAGCTTCATCGAAGCTACGATAACGCGCTGTAATAGAATCTGTTTTATAGTCAATCAAGACTAAACCATGTTCGTCTTCAAAAATACAGTCGATCACACCTTGAATTAGCACATTCTCTTCCTGTTTATCATTCCAGTCGGCATAGGCCTCATTTGCTGGTAGAGCGACACTAAATGGCACTTCGCGTCTCATCTCAGTTGCATGTATCATTCTTTGGCCAATCTCAGTATCAAAAAACCCTACAATACTGTCAACATCAATTACATCAGCTTGTTCAGTAGTTAGTAACTCGTTGTGTACCATTTTTGCCAACAACTCTTGAACTGTTAATTCATTAATTGGAGATTTGACATCAACGTGTTGCATCACCATATGCATGGCTGTCCCTCGCTCTGCAGCTGTTAACGACTTTTGTTGCATAAAACGTGGTCGGTCTGCAAGTGGTGCTCGCAATCCCCGAATAAACGATGTATCGCTCGCCTCATCCATACTTTTCTTTTGTCTCTTAACCTCAGAAACTGTTTGTTTTGACCGGTGCGTTGCAGCAGACTGATAGGAGTATGTCCAAGACAATTGAGTCGCAACTTGTTCGTTATATTCACTCTGAATCGGAACTGTGCGTCCTACCCTGAGCGCATCTTCTACCGATTGATTTTGTTGCTCTTCTAAACTAATGACTTCTTGAAGTTCTGAGGAATCAACAATCTCGACCTTCCATTTTGAAGGATGATTGGAAATCTCTTCAGGAATATCTGCATGTGAGTAATCACCACGAAGGATTTCGCAATCTTTATGCCTAATTACACCTGGCCCAATCCAATCAAGATAAGACTTTGCTTTCGCTCTTTCATAATCAGTCATTAACCAGTCTTTATTAGCGAGCTCTTCCTGCCACTTTGATAGCTCTTTTCCAAGATCCTTTACTGTACCAATCAGAATTAACTTCTCTTTTGCTCTTGTTAATGCAACGTATAATACTCGCATTTCCTCTGCAATCATTTCAAGCTTCATTTTTTTCTTCATAGCAAGCATTGGTATAGTTGGATAAGATATTCGCAATGCTGGATTTACATTCTTCGAACCAAGACCAAGCTCTTTATCAAGCAAAAATTTGTTATTTAAGTCCATCATATTAAATTGCTTAGATAAGCCTGCAACAAAAACAATTGGAAATTCAAGGCCTTTACTACTGTGAATAGTCATTAGACGGACAACATCTTCCTGTTCTCCTAAAGCCCTTGCCGTTCCTAAATCATCTCCACGGTCTTGCATTCTCTCAATAAACCTTAAGAATCTAAACAATCCACGGAATGATGTTGCTTCATATTGCCTTGCTCGATCATATAAAGCTCGTAAATTAGCCTGACGTTGTTTTCCACCTGGCATCCCACCAATAAAGTCGTAAAACTTCGTCTCACCGTATAGTTGCCAAATTAACTCAGATAAACTGCCAAGACGTGCTTTGGTCCGCCAATTCATCAGTCTGTTATAAAGATTTTCTACTTTTCGATATGTTTCTGTATCAACTGAACCTTTTTTAAGGTACTCTTTTATCGCATCATAAAATGGGCCTTGCTTCTGACTTACTCTTATTTCTGCAAGTTCAACTTCATTTAAACCGACTATAGGTGACCGTAAAACAGAGGCAAGTGGAATATCTTGGTAAGGATTATCAATTACCTTTAACAATGACATCATGATGGCTACTTCTGTTGCTTCAAAATATCCTGTTGACAAATTGGCATATGCTGGTATGCCTTGCTGCTTAAATTCCTCAATAATTTGCGGAGCCCATGGCATTGAGCGCAGTAGAATGACAATGTCTCGGTATGTGATGTTTCTAGTCTGACCTGCTTTTGGGTCATAGATCTGAAACTTATTTGTAACCATCTCTTTTATGCGCTTTGCCATTACTCTAGCTTCAAGCTGAGCCGTTTCTAACTCTGCCTTACTGAATTCGATAACCTGACCTTGTGTATCTTCATCCAAATCCTCATAAGAGACTGGGTCCTCACCTTGGCCATTACGGTCAATCACTACTAATTCAGCAGCCATCTGTTGGTTCTCTGGGTATGATGCACCAAGCTTTAACTCCGCATCGTCATCATAAAGAATTTCACCAATTTTTTCATCCATAATCTGTTTGAATAAATAGTTCGTTCCATCTAATACTTCAGGACGACTTCGGAAATTCTTTGATAAATCAATCCGTAACCCCGCATTTAAACTATGCTTAGTAAACCGTTTGTATTTGCTTAAGAATAATAGTGGTTCTGCCAAACGAAAACGGTATATCGACTGTTTCACATCGCCAACCATGAATAAGTTCCCGGATTCTTCAGTTTCCTTTGTAACAAGTTGAAGAATTGTTTCCTGAACCATGTTTGTATCCTGGTACTCGTCAACTAATACCTCGGCAAACTGTAACCGATAGCCTAATGACGCTTCTGAAGGAACAAGATTTGTCATGGTAGAACTTGGGTCACGCAGAATTTCTAAGCAATAATGCTCTAGATCGGAGAAATCTACTAATCCTTTTTCTTGTTTGATTTGTTGAAACTTGTGACCAAATTCTTTTACAAGAGCAATTAGCATGTCAATCGACGGTTTCATTTCGTTTAGATCTTTTAAATACGCCTCTGGTTTTCTGCTAAACAACTCATCCTTTAGCTTGTTTACTATCTTTTTTGAATCATCACGTAACTTTGTAACCTGCTTTAATAAATCTGCATCATAAGCATCACCTTTACAAGGCTTAGCAGTTTTAAAATGGACATTCTGCATTTCTTCGTATAAAGCAGTCCAAGATTTATCCTTTGCCACTAATAACCTCTGTAATTGTTCTAAATCTGTGTCGATAGTCTCCGCTCTCGGAGAAGGACCACCTGGTTCTTTCGTGATTTCAAGTGCTTTATAGAGATTGGATTTAACCCCTTCTAACTGGAGCGTAATATCTGTAAGAAGATACGGTAAAAACTTCATTTCATCAAAATTCTTATTTGTTACATCATAATAAGAGGCAATTTCATCTAGCCACTCATTAGGATACGGATGCGATCTTGAAAACTCATAAAGCTTGCGAATTAAATTTTGCAATTCAACGTCGCTTCGATCACTTGAGTAACGATCAACTAAGTCAAAGAATTTATAGTTATCTGGTTGACTATATTGTTCTTCAAGTAATGCTTCCATGACTTCATCGCGTATGAGTTCGCCCTCGGTATCATTCGCAATTCGAAAGCCAGGGTCAATATCAATTTTATAATAGTATTTACGAATAACATTCAAACAGAAAGAGTGTAGGGTTGAGATCGATGCACGATTTAATAGGCTTAATTGCCTTCTTAGATGGAGAGATGCCGGCTGTTCTTTTAATGCCTTCTCAAGTGCTTCACCAATTCGGTTTCTCATTTCTGCAGCAGATGCATTCGTAAATGTAACCACTAATAATCGATCGACATCAACGGGGTGTTCTTTCGAGATAATCTTCTTTATTATTCTTTCAACCAAAACCGCCGTCTTTCCTGAACCAGCTGCTGCAGCAACTAAGATATCTTGTCCACTTGAAACAATCGCCTTCCACTGATCATCTGTCCACTGACTTCCAGCTGGTTTGACTGTATCTTCATTCATCAACACCATCCCCCTTTCGTAGTTTATCTAAGATAAATTCTTTCTTCTCGTTAGCAAGAACTCTAAAACGATTTTCAGAAAGAGATTGGTCAAATTGACATACAGATTTAAATGAGCAGAAGGTACAAGGTGTTTTCTCCTGCAATTTATATGGAGCAATATCTATGACTCCATTTGTAATGTTTGTCCCAATATTCTTAAAGGTCTTTCGAACATGTCTCGTTAGATGTTCAAACTCTTCCTGACTAGCAATTGAAGAATTTGAATAGAAGCTCCCATCCTTCTTCAAGGCTGCGGAGACAATTTTCGAATGCCCCGAATCCAAAGTTTGATCCATTAACCGAACTGCTTCTTCATCACCTAAAAGGAGTCCCTTCATTTTAAACCTTTTAAAAATCTCTTCTTCGATACTATCTAAAGGCAATTCCGTTTTCGTATTAATCATTGGGTCATGGACATGGAAGTACAGCACTCCAGCAGGCGTGGCAGACATTCCAATCCATTCTTTGGCATGGGTAATGATGACATCCAAATACGTTAACATTTGTAAGGCTAGTCCATAATATACTTCTGTTAGGTTCAAAGACTTTTGACTAGATTTATAATCGACTACTCGTAAAAGCAGTCCCTTTGAACCTTCAGCCTTATCAACACGGTCAATTCGTCCCACTAACTCCATTGTATTACCATTATCGAGCTCTAAACGAATGGGAGGTAATGGTCCATTCTTACCGAAATCGAGCTCAAGTCCAATTGGTGCAAATCCACTTGCTTTTGCATGCTCACTTAAAATCTTTGATGCTCTGCTAATAATACTTTGTAGCTTTTGTTTAATATAATGATAACGATTGGAACTTAATAGGATTTCTCTCTGTAATCTTGGTGCAAGCATTTCAACAGCTTCCATTGCAAGTTTATCGCACTCTTCTTTTGTTACATCCTGCCATTCTAATTTTCTCATTTTTAAAGTATCGGCAATTTGTTTTAGCGCAGCGTGAAATAATTGCCCTATATCAGGTGCTTCTAGACGAAATACCTCACGTTCTCTGAGTTTCAGGCCATAATTGGCAAAATGAGAAAATGGACATCCTTGGAACATTTCCATTCGTGAGACGCTTCCTTGTATGTGGTCACCATACAATTGGCCCGTAAGGTCTTTTGGAAGAGCTTTTGATTCATTTTTATAGAAAAGGCTCTGTATCAGTTGTTTGGTGACAGTTTGTTTGTCCTCTTTCGTAACTAGATAGTTGTAGGTGTCCCACCAAAGTGACGAGATTGGATAAGACCGTTTCCATGCCTGAAGCTGAGAAGTCAAGTAAGATAACGCAACATCATCATTCACTAGATAAGAAAGTTGCTCCTGGTCTGATAGTTCAGATGGATCATTTACTAAATAGCGTGTATTTATTGAAGGGTATAAATCTCTTAATCGTTTAAGGATAATCGATGGTAATAATGCCTTACCTTCATCATTTGCAAGCGGATAGCTTACAAATAATTTTTTTGAGGCACTTGTAAGAGCTCCATATATAAGGAAGTTCTCATCCAACAAGAGCTCGCGACTGCTTGGTGCTAGCTGCATTCCTGCATCCTGTAAAAGCTCGCGATCTTCACCAGAAAACAGCCCATCTTCATTTGGCTTTGCTGGAAGCACACCATCATTTGCCCCAATAATAAATGTACATTGGATATTTGAATACCGAGAACGCTCTAAGCTCGCAATAAGTACTTGGTCAATTGCTGGTGGTACAAGCGCAAAGCGCATGCTTTCCATACCAGTCTCCAACATACTGGAAAAGAGCTTAAGACTCACTTTTTCCTCTGCCATTATTTCAACAAATTGATCAAGCAAATCTAAAACAGCTTGCCATACTTGATCATGCTCACGCGCTGTAGACAGTTCCCCTTCTGCTTCCGCCTGATTTCGAAGGTTTTCAATTTTCTCTGGAACATTAAGTTCGTTTAAATAGATGTAAAGTGCCTCGCACATCTCACGTCCATTCTTAGCCTTTTTTAGGCGACTCTGCAATTTCATTAATGGTTCTGTAATCAACTGCCTTAACTGGTTAATTGATTCTTCCATTTCGATTTCTCGATCTGTTTGTGGCAGCTCTTCACCTTCTAATGCTCGAAATCTTTTATAGGTCCAACGATCCTTCATTGTCCATTTGTACCCATGGATTCCATATTCAAGTACATAATTTTCAAGCTTGTCCATTTCTTCCCGAAGCATTGCTTGACTTTCTTCAAGTGGAAATAATAAATCTGTTTTTACCACGCGAAAGATTGCTTCATACCGCCAGTTTCCAAGTAGAACTTCTAAACTTGAGCGAATCAATTCAATAAGAGGGTGATTCTCCATTGATGTTTTCTGATCAATAAAAAAGGGAATTTGGTAATCATAAAATATCGTTGAAATAATATCATGATATTCAGTAGAATTCCGAACTAAAATAGCAATATCTCGATAACGGTATGACCCGTCCCTAACTAAACTTTGAATTTCACGAGCAATCCCTTCAATTTCTGCCCTTCTATTTGCAGCTTGATAAAGGGTGATATCGGTCTGTCCATCAAACACTACTGTTGGACGTGAATCATAATTCATTTCCAAATGCGCAAGTGATGGTGATGATTCAAACCGCCTTGGAAAATGGAGTAGGATGGGCTTTTCTATATTTACTTGTAAGTCACTTGCCATTTTTTTTACTCGTTGATAGGTTGTTCCTGTCATTCTAAAAAGATTTAAATCATGTGGCGGGTAGTCGTCGTATGGTTTATCCGCCGTTAAGGTAATCGTAACCTTTTTACAAGTCTGGATTAATTGACCTACTACCTCGAGTTCTTGAGGAGTGAAACTATGAAACCCATCAATAAAAACTTCAGCTTGCTGTAAGTAAGCTGATTCTGAGATTTTCTCAGCTAGTAAGCGTAGGTAATCCTCAGAATCTACATATTTTTGGATAAGCTGGGCTTCTAAATCTTGATAAATGACTTGTAAATCAGACAATTTTTCTGTTAACACAGGATTATCTTCACTCATAATGTGACGTTTTGATTCAATAAAGTCAGGAGAAATACAATAGCGTTTAAACTCGGCCATCATTTCTTCTACTTGAGCAATGAATCCTTTCTTTTCAGCAGCCTTTGCAAACACACGCAATTCTTGACTACGTTGTTCAATTATTTTTCGAAGTACCATATTAATTCCTACATTATCAAGATAGTAACGACTCATTCCTCCAGTTTCTTGTAACACACGCCAAGCAAGTCTTGTAAAACTAAACACTTGGGCACGCATCATCCCGCCCAATCCTGGTGTATTTATTAAGTCATATTCAGACTGAAACGTCATCTGATCTGGAACTAGATACACAATTGGATCTCCTGTTGGATTCTCAAAAAGTTTCTCTCGAATTTGTTGTAAACAAGTATAGGTCTTGCCCGCTCCGGCACGACCTAAAATAAATTGTAGTGACATACGACACCTCTATCGCTAACAGTATAATTAAAATTTGTAATAATCTTTAAAAGAATCGCTAAAATAGTAAGTTATTTTGTTTCGTTTTATGACTTATTATCTATTTTACTTGAATCCAGTTTTGAAATCTATGAACAGACTCTGCCAAGTTGTGTAAACTACCAGTCTTACAGCTTTCCTTATTATGACTTTTTGCATAAGCTACACTAGGTGGTGATGAATGAGTTATGAAACAGCTATGTGTGGCTTTGTTCCTTATTCTAACTGGTGTGTTTATTGTAAGTAATATCTATACATTAATTCCGATTTATCAGGACATAGCAGTCGGGTTAGATATCACATTTGAGCAAGCTGTTTACGGGAGTAGTGTATTTTCGTTATGTTATGCTTTTGGGCTATTATCATTTGGGCCAATTTCGGAAAAATTAGGGAGAAAACAAGTATTAGTTATTGGATTACTTTTCTCCTCAATTTCTACAGCCATTACAGGTCTTGCCTTTAATGATAGCTCGTTTTATCTATTTAGAGGAATTCAGGGATTTGCATTAGCTAGTTTTGCGCCAGTTGCTTTTGCGTATACATTTGATATTTTTTCAGAAAGAAGTCGTACTTTAGTACTCGCCCTAATTAATAGTGGATTTTTGGTAGCAGGTATCGTGGGGCAGCTTATTAGCAGTTTATTTACCCTACATCTTGGATGGCAATTTGTATTTTTCGGTTTTGCAATTATATACGGATTTCTTTTTATCATTGGATTAAAGGCATTACCTAAATCTGAACACACGACAAACAGTATGAACCGGCGTGTTGTAAGTGAAATGCTACTAGTATTAAAAGATAAAAACTTATTACAGTGCTATTGTATTACTTTTACATTACTCCTGAGTTTTGTTGCATACTACGACGGTCTTGCAAATTACTTTACTCAAGTTATCATTATGAATCCTGATACCCTTTTCTTAATACGAGCGTTTGGGTTACTAGGAGCCATTCTTTCAATCTTTACAGGAAGAATTATCAAAACCTTCGGAGAAAAGAAGACTCTTGCTTTTGGAATGTGCCTAGCAATTGCTAGTTTGCTACTTTTACTGTTTTATCGCAATCCAGCTTTTGTCTGTTTAAGCTCTGTATGCTTTGTTGCAGCCATTTCACTTTTACTTCCTTCAGTCATATCGGTTATTGGTACTATTGCTGATTCACGCAGAGGAATTGCCATTTCTCTCTACTCCTTTATTCTATTAACTGGAGCTAGTATTGGACCGATAATTGCCTCAAGGTTTACTTTTTCGGGACTTCTTACTTTGTTGGTTGGCTTATTTTTAATCAATTTGTTTATTTGCCGTCGAGTTAAGATTGTTAGATCATAGTAATTAGCGATAACCTATTAATAAAGCAATAAAAGGCATTACGTAACGTAACGCCTTTTATTAAACATACTTATTTACTGATTCTTTTCATTGCATGAATTTGTCCTAAATGGTGCGCCTCATGATATAACGTTAGGTTCGCTAACTCACCTACTGTATTTGACCCTAAAATCGGCTGCTCAAGTTTAATATCAAATCGTTCAGATGGTAACTCCTTAAGTCTTGTAAGCTGCTCTTTTAATTGTTGTATAAGCTCTTCTAACGTAGGTACTTCACCAGACCAATCAGACGGTTTTGTACCATACCCAAATAATCCTATGTAGTTTTCAGGTAAATTCTTTGATTGATGAGGATATCCAAACATAAACTGTTCTGTTGTTGTCAATACATGACCAATATGCCAATGGATAGTGTTATTAAATCCTGCAGGTTGAGCATCTAACACATGATCCTCGATTCCTTCAATTTCCTCTAAAAACTTTGTCTTTGTCAGTTCAAACTGTTTAATTAATAATTCACTCAAGTGAATACCTCCCCATTACTATTGTTCTTTTTTAATTATATAGTAAATTATTTTTTATTTTTAATAAATTAGCTCAAATTTCTTAATCGGCCAGTACCTTACATTCACAGTGCCTACTATCTGATCGACAGGAATAAAACCGTAGTGGCGGCTATCCCAGCTTCCTAACCGATTATCCCCAAGTATAAATACATGTCCATCTGGAACTGTCAACTCTCCAGTTACTTCTTCTAAAGAAAAATCACCTGTTAAATTACTGCCAACAAGTCTCATTTTATATTGCTGTAAAAAAGGTTCCTCAACAGGTTTATCACTAACATACAAAACATCATCGATATATTCTATCTTCTCACCTGGCAGCCCAATAATTCTTTTTACATAATCATCGTGGTTACCGTGAAAAACAACAATATCAAATCGCTCCAATTTTTGAACTGTTGAATCTAGTTTATTTACTAAAAGCCTATTCCCATCCTGCAAGGTAGGCATCATTGATTCTCCGTCAACTTCATAATTTGAAAAAATGAACATTCGGAGAAGAAACAAGAAAACAATTACCACACCTAATGACTGAAAAAGTCTTTTCTTTTTTCTATTCGCTTTTTCATTCATTCCCTTTCCCCCAAGTAGCGTTCACATTTTCTTCCTATTTATCGACCGTAAGTAAAAAGTTATCTTCCCTGCTCTGTGGAGCGTGTAAGTCGTATTTCGAGTTGTTTTCCAACAAACCAAAGGATAGCAATAATAACTGCAACGATGGCAGATCTTGCAGGCTGTTGGAATAACGCTCTTATATCATGTCCGATAAAACTAACTGTAAATACCATAACAAGCTTTCCACATAAGACTGCAAGTATAAATTGAATTGTATTAATTCTAGACAGTCCTGCAACTACATTAATTGCAGATGACGGTGTAAACGGAAAACACAGCATAATAAACAAAGGACCGAAACCATGTCTTTCTACCCACTCCAATAATTTCATCATCTTTCTATGACGTGCAATAAAATTCACAAGCCTTTTTTGTCCGTATTTTCTCACTAGAAAAAAAACAATCAATGCTCCTGTGCATGCCCCTAACCATGAGTAGATAAACCCGAGCCACAGGCCAAAAGCCGCCGCATTCGCCATTACAAAAATAAAAAGAGGTAATATTGGTAAAAACGCCTCAAGCATTGGAAGTAGCATACCTGGTATCGGACCAAATGAACGATATTCTTCGAGCATCTCTAAGATGTTTTCAAGTGTTACAATTTCTCTAAAGTTATCAAAATCCATATGTAATCTCCTTAATACAAAAGACGATATTTTAAATTTTCACCATATATTCTATTCTACACCTAAAGGCGACTATTTTAAAAACGAAAAGAAGATTAACTAGAAAAAAGACACCAACCACTCCAAAAGTGTGTTAGTGTCCTTTGTATCTTTTCAAATTCTTAGAATAAATATTCTACAAACCAGTTCTTTATGTGGTTCAATCTGTCAATTCGCAGTTTGGGGTTTCCACTTCTTGAAAGCTCATGGTTCGATTCTGGGAAACGAACAAATTTCGTTACCTTCTTTTGTCTTTTCAGTGCGACAAACAATTGCTCTGCTTGTTCAATTGGACATCTGAGGTCCTTTTCACCGTGTAGAATTAACAATGGTGTTTCAATATTTTTCACATAGCGCAATGGAGAATGCTGCCATAGCTTTTCTGTGTCATTTACTAAATCACCTTGCACCTCCCATTCTGAAAAGTAATAACCAATATCACTTACACCATAAAAGCTTAACCAATTGGTAATAGAACGCTGTGTAACCGCTGCTTTAAATCGCTTGGTTTGACCTACAACCCAGTTTGTCATGAAACCACCATAACTACCACCAGTGATTCCAAGTTTCGTTTCGTCCACAAAATCATAATTCCGTACAACATAATCTGTCGCTGCCATTATATCAAGGTAATCTTTTCCACCATAGTCACCTCGAACAGCATCTACAAAAACTTGTCCGTACCCATGACTACCTCGTGGATTTGTAAAGACAACAACAAACCCTTTTGCTGTTAGAGACTGAAACTCATGGAAATATGTATTGGCATACATTGCATGTGGACCACCATGCACTTCAATGATGGTTGGATACTTCTTCCCTTCCTCAAATCCTTGTGGTTTCATAATCCAACCATGAATATCCCATTGATCTGGAGCTTTAAATGTAATTGCTTCTGCATTTGCAAGTTCTATTTCTTGTAAGAAATCATCATTAACATAGGTTAATTGGTTTAATTCCCCTGTTTTAAAGCTAACATGAAATATGTCACCAGGATGTGTCGGTGTACTAATTGCTACTATTGCTTCATGTTTGCTCGGATTTAAAGAAAACCCGTATACATGTTGATTTTCCCATAGAACAGGATACATCTCTCCGTGAAGCGATCCATAATATAAACCAGTGTTTCCTTGGTCACTTACCATGAAATAAAATCCGTTGCTATCACTTGTCCATAACGCTCCATTATCTTCTAAGCCAGAATGAAAATCACCTATTGCCATGTCCCCAATTTGCACATCCAAATCAGGTGTTAAACAAGTAACTGTTTGGTTTTGAATGCTATACACCCAGATTTTTGATAATGTTGCACTTGCATATTCCTTTTCATGACCTATGAAAGCAAGATAGTTTCCATCTGGTGACCATGTTGGATTCCCAAAAAAACCATTACTGCCAGTGACTTTTGTTATTTTTTTATTATCAAGTGCCATGATGAATAAATCAGAAATTAAGTTATAATCAGGGTCATCCGTTAAATCAGCAGTAAATGTAATTGAGTTTCCATCCGGTGACCAACAACCAGGAGTATAATTTTTGTCACCTTCTGTTACCTGCACAACTTCACCTGTTTCAACTGTTAGGACTGCTAGATGTTGATTTTTATCATCTAAAAATCCAATTGAATCAGATTTGTAACGAATTCTCTCAATAACCAAAGGTTCAAGTTTTTTCTGATCCACTTTTTCTCTTTGCACATAACTTCATTTTCATTTGCATTCATTTTGTCATTTGGTTTAATAGACGTTGCAAATAGGATCTTCTTTCCATCTGGTGACCAGACTGGATTAGTAACACCATGGTTGCAGTTTGTTAATTTTCTAGCTTCACCTCCACTTGTTTGAAGAAGGTGTAGCTGAGATTTACCACTACGATTAGAAACAAACACAATTGCCTTTCCATCGGGCGACCATTTTGGAGAGGAATCCCTTACGTCACCGAATGTCCATTGTTCTATTGTCCCTTCTTGCAGATTCCCAACAAACAGATGAGAATTATACTCATGCTTTTCTTTATTTATTACAGTTTGCACAAATACAAATCTGGTCCCATCTGGTGATAATTCTGGGTTTTTTACCGATTTTAGCTCTTGTAAGTCTTCAGCCCGCATCCCTCTTTTTTCTACCATAACAATTCATCCCTTTTTAAAAATTATGTTCCATTGAAAGAATGACCGTATTACACGGTTAACATATGTAATGTAACTACACAAAAGTCAATTTTGATTTCTAATAAAATACTTTATAAAAATAACTTTTCTTCATATAGCTTACAATGAATTATCGATAGTTACAAATTTTAAAAAGGATTTCACAGCATACCAGAATTTCAAGTATTGCATTTACAAAAATAATTAGTTAAAATCTAAATACAAACATACGTTCCTATAAAGGTGGTGGAAAAAATGTCTAGAATAAACGAAGAAGATCGTTATCTATTTGAGCAGTCTATTTTTTTACCAATGGTTTTGACTATTTTAAATCGTGATTTTAAAGTAGTTGAAAAAGCCCCTTTTAAGCTTAGAAAGCCCTATTTAAATCTTGTGGACGATACAATGAAACGTGTCCAAAAGGACCTATACAACATTAAACAACAAATGATTAAAAAGAAAATGAAAGTTTTTGAGCTTGAAAGAGATGAGGCATTTACACTTTTTTTATTTATCATCAACGGCTGGGAAGAACAACATAATTATTTCAATCCACGAATACGAAATGAAGTTCAACTTTTATTAGAAAAGTATCTAATTCCAAGCAAGAACTCATAGGCATTTTAGTTAGTAACCGTTTTCATAAAATTAATATCTTTTCCTGTCACCCAAATAAAAGTTTAGTTTTCTTACACTCTTTTCTATTCTGCGCTCAATAATCGTTGATAATTGGGCAGTGTTTGTTAATTGGTTTTTAAAAGAACCAACTGAAATATCCAGAGTAATCATTTTATTATTTGAAAATACTACATTTGTGGTACCAGTAAGCGATGAATAATACTCAATTATATGCGAATGCAAAAGCCATGCACAATCATCTCGTTTTGGTGAGGATGTCGGAAAGAGGTACATTCTTGTTGATGTTTCTAGGATTATCGGTGGCTTATGTGTTGCACCCATTAAGGCTTTCGTCCCTTCTTTCCTACCTTCGTAACTTTGCCCAAAGTAGTTACAGCTGTGTTTTACAATTTGGAAAGGCCTCATTTCTACAATCATATCTTGGTCAAACTCATATACAATCGAACATAGCTGGTTGTTTAACCATATTGGAACAACAGCCAGAGTATGAGGATTTATTTCGTAGGTTTTCAATCGAATTAATTCTCCAATTTTTATCATTAATGCATCTCCTTCTTCATAAATATATAATAAAAATCAATAATTGCACCTAAATAATATCACACGATTTGACAAATTATGCACTTTTCACAAATTTTACACAAATAAAAGGTAATTTCCCTACAGATATGAGGAAAATTACCTTAGGAACAATTATTGATTTTCAAAAACTTGTTTTATTTCTTTTTCTGCTAGATAAGTATTTGCCTCTTCAAGAGTAACATGTTCATCAACAGAATCCCCGGCATAAACGGCTTCGGACTCAAATGGATTGTTTGTATCTAAATCAGTACTCATACCAAATGCAGCAGAATTAATTGACTTAGTCGTAGGTATTTCGCGCTTATTCTTGTCTTGATTTTCAACCAAACTTAGCACCTCCTGTATTAGGATGGTTTATCTCAATCAGAAACATGCAAGGTCTCAGTAAATTAAGTCGATTAATTCCTTTTTGCTGATATTACCAAAATAATGTCGAACATCTATATCCGAGAGTGCATCTTCAATTGCTGATTTATCATAACGAATTCGTGTAAGTTTGGACTCTATATCCGTTACATCACCGACACCAAAGAAGTCACCATATATTTTGCAGTTTTCAATTATACCCTTTTCAACCTCCAAACGTACATCAATGTGGCCAACTGGGAAACGGTGCGATTGCTGAAGATTAAATTTTGGAGATCTACCGTAATTCCAATCCCAATTTTTATAACGCTCTTCAGAAATTTCATTTATTTTGTCCCAATCAGCTTTAGTCAGTTGATAGGTTGGAATATTTTCTTCTCCATCAAATATATAACGGAGTAATAATTGTTTAAATTCTTCAATTGTAATTGGATCGTTAATAAACTCACTAATATTCGCGACACGACTTCGTATCGATTTAATTCCTTTGGATTCAATTTTATCTTTTCTAACCTTTAATGCAGAAACAACATTCTCAATTTCGGAGGACAGCATAAGCGTTCCGTGACTAAACATCCTTCCACGAGTCGAGAACTGTGCATTCCCTGATATTTTCCTACCTTCTACAACAATATCATTTCTACCACTTAATTCGGCGTTAACACCGATATTATTTAGTGCTTTAATTACTGGTTCTGTGAACTTTTGAAAGTTATGAAAGCTTTCCCCGTCATCCTTAGTGATAAAACTGAAATTCAAATTCCCTAAATCATGATATACTGCTCCACCACCAGAAAGTCTTCTAACAACATGAAGGTTATGCTCCTCAACATAAGTGGTATTAATCTCTTCAATGGTGTTCTGATTTTTTCCGATAATGATTGATGGTTCATTTATGTAAAAAAGTAAATAAGTTTCATTTATATCCAAATACTTTACTGCATATTCTTCAATGGCTAAGTTTATACGTGGATCAGTAATACCTTGATTATCAATAAAAAGCATCTTCTCATTCCTCTTTTCAACTTTTTTCAACAATATATTGTTATCTTAATATAAACTATAATCACTAATCAAATTTCATTGTTCCACGTGATTACCTGACAGGCTAACAAAAATCGAATAAGCTTTGGATATATTCGGTAAGATTTAGAAATATGACAAAAATATTTTTAAAATATCTAAAAATTCGGTTGATTTTAGTTAGTATTATAAATATAATATAAAAAAGGCATCAGGGGTGATCTTTATGAAAAATGAAAAGTCGTATACAGAGATCATGAAAGCCCGCGGAAACGTTAAGAAGAAACAGGAACAAAACACTATGTTAGATGTCTATATTCAAATGATTATTGATGAAGCATTATTTATTAGAAAAAAATCTATCTTAGAAGAAAAAATAAATGCAGCCATTGATGCTGAAAATCAAGCATTGTTTTTAGAGTTATCAGTAGAATATAAAAAACTGCTGAGAATGGCATTATAAGGAAAAACGGTCTGCGGGATCATTTCCCCCACTACTGTGGGGGCCTTTACTATGTCGGAAAAGCAGTTATTATTAATGGCCTTCATCATAGATGAAGGCCATTTGAATTTAACGTATCTCGTGTGGCTTCATTTAAGCGATGAAGCCCACTTTTACGTAATTTGCTTTATTCCGCCGATGAAACAAACTGCCAGCCTAATTGGGATACAACAATCTTCTTTATATAAAATTGTGATATGGTTCACCGCAAAGGATCTAAATGAGGGTAAGCACCCCGTCATCATCTTCAATTCCTTTTTAAAAAAAGTCATGTCCCTTAATTGAGTATTTTGTGAAAGAAAAATAAGCGGAGGATTTTCCGTTACATGCAGATTGGAGCTCGTTTTGGGGTAAATAGGGGAAATTTTTCCGCTTATACAAAGCAAAATTAGCTATTTTCAAGTTTTTCGGGTCAAATAAGTGGAATCTCTCCCTCTATTTATGTTATCTTCAGTGCCATTTGCTAATTAGGGGGAATTTTCCCCTCTATTTATCAGATCAATGTGCCTAACCTGCCCCCCTAACAGATAAGAACGAACTCTCACTGTCCCAGATGCCGGAATCAGCATTCTTTTATCGACTAGTTGAGAAAGTACTTTTCTAACCGTCTTGCCACTTAGCTTCAAATACTTCTCAACTTCTATAGGGGTTATGGCTTCTCCCCTTCGAATCGCTAGCCGAAGTACTTCCTTTTCGACTAAAGACAGAGTGGTCTGGTCCAGTTCATCCCCCAGCCATCGGCCAATCACTTGCTGAATAATTTGTTGGCATCGACGAGGAGTATCTTTAACTTGGTCATATGAAAATCGGATTACGGTCCATCCGTCAATCACCAACTGGTTTTGACGTTCCAGGTTGTCGGAGAATTGCCATCTGCTTATGTTCTGTAGGTGAGGGCCGTACCCGTCAATCTCAAGGCTAATCTGGATGGTGGGACGAATGTAAGCAAAGTCCAAGTACCTTTTACCATCCTTGAAATCATTGACCTCATATTCTGGATGCAGATACCGAAAATGGTTAAATAAAGGCCACCACACTTGCTTCAAAAACAACATTTCAGCATGTTTGTGACCCTCCTGTAAGCGCCGCAACCGTTCGCCTGTTCTTGCCTGTAAGTGATCGTTCATAAAGGTTTGATATTCTTCTTCAAATCCCATAGCATCCCTCTTCCTATCCAATGGCCATGTCTAATACAAGACCCTTAAATTTGAACTTCGAAAAGATTTTAAAAAATAATGAGTGTTAATGCGAATAAAAAAGGAAGTTTAAGCTGGTGAAAATTAAGGCAAATAAATAATTGTAGAGTAGTTAAAAAAACGAAGAATTTGAGGATATAACTATTTTTAGTTTAATAGAATTATTCTATTTGTCAATCTATTTATGATTTGTTTCACCGTACCGATTCTAAACGAGAACTTCAGCGTTTGAAAATAAGGGGAGATTTTTCCTTTAAAATATAGAATAGAGCTCGTTTGGGGATAAATAGGGGGAGTTTTTCCGCCTACGCAAAGCAAAACTACCTATTTTCACGTCTTTCGAGTCAAATAAGTGGAATCTCTCCCTCTATTTTTACTATTTTCAGTGTGTCATTTGCTAATTAAGGGGAATTTTTCCCTCTAATTGTCAGATCAAAGTACTTAACCTGATCCTCCAACCTGTAAAATACTTATTGACCATCAGAATAATGATGACAATTGCTTATCAAAGTTAATTAATCAAAGTCGGTAGAGCCTTGATAGATAAAGAAATTGACGTATGCCAGTGCATACGTCAATTCTTGTGTGTTTTAATAAGTACGCACCCGAAAACAGAACCCTAATTCAGAAGCTTTTTCTTTACTCCTCAATTATTTCTTCCTTTATAGGTTTATCCTGATAATTGTCGATATAAATAATTCTTTCTAACATCGTTGGATGACCATATCTAAATAATTTTACTAAGTACGGTGGATGGACCTGGCTTAATCCAGCTTTTGTTAGCTCCTGAAATGATTGAACTGCTGCTTCTTTGTCATGCATTAGTTCAATAGCATAGTTATCAGCAGTCTTTTCTTGATACCTCGAAACCGCATTTTCAAAAGGTGAAGCAGCGAATGTCAGAACAGAGATAATTAATAAAAATAAAGGTAAGGCAGATATATCTCGGATATCGCTAATTCGGACAAGGTTTCCCCAACGTTTCACAACATAGTTCATGATTTTCGCTGTTACAAATAAGCCTACCAGGGTTAAAAGTAAATAGCCTCCAATACCTACATAAATATGCTTCATCACATAATGACCCATCTCGTGTGCCATAATAAATAGAATTTCCCTGTCACTTAAACGATTTAGGGTTGTGTCCCATAATACGATTCTGGAATTCGCCCCGATCCCAGTTACATAGGCATTTAGCGAATTTGTCTTTTCAGACATGTTTACTTCAAACACATGCTCAGCTGGAATATCAGCTTGACTAGCTAGTTCTAATATTTTTGCCTCTAGCTTTTTATCGGTTAGCTGGTAAAAGTCGTTATAAAGCGGATCAATCACGACAGGTTGGATAAACATCAAAAAGAGTGCAAATGGCACCGAACACAGCCATGCGTAAAACCACCATCTTTTTGTACTTTTATTAATCAACCAAAAGAGTACACCCACAATAACAAACATCATCGCATAATTAACCCAAAAATCAATTACTACATCCTTCATCCATCCGTTAAACGATTGCGTTGTAATTCCATAACTCTTTGAGAGACTATATCTGACCCAACCCAATGGAAACGAAACAACTTCCACTAGCAGAGATAACCAAAAAAGATATATTGCAACTTGAAGAGCACCTATTTTAGCAGAGGCTCTTGACCAAGTACGAAACTTTACAGATACCCCTAATACTAAAATGAACAAGTACACTATCCAATCAAATGGAATCCCTAGAAAAAACAACAAGTTTCTAATCTGCGAATATTCTTCGCTTAATAATAACTCTTTGCTATTCATAAATGTGGATGGATCTGCAACAGAACCAACTAGTTCGTTAGGTATAGTTGTGTTTGCTCCAAAAAATAAATACCAACTGATAAACACTCCAAATAACAAATACAAAACTAGTGACCAGACAATTACTTTTTTCAATTCATGTCCCCCTTCTCGTCCAATCCCTATATTTATCTTAAGTCAAAAATGGGACAGTTAGAACAAGTTCTTATATCTTAATGAAAAAAACATTTTGTACTATTGTTAATATAGAGATATGATCTTCTAAAAGAAGGGTATCCAGCCTGAGGTATTTTATAATATCCTTTGCTGTCTCATTTGATTTGAACCATTAATTTTGCTACACACAAAATAAACGTAACTTCGACAAAAAAAATAACCACTCAACTGTTGAGTGGCTACACCTTATAAGAAGTATGAATAAACACTTAGCGCTGCGATTGCACTCAATACAACAACAATCACATTGGCACCTAGAAATGCTGCAAGAAAAGCAACACCAGCACCTATTATTCCAAACCATATATCTTCTTGAATCATAAAAATTCCTGGAACAATTAATGCACCTAATGTCGCATATGGGACATTTTTTAATACACCCTGCACAAAAGTGGGTAACTTCAGTCCTGATAAGGCCACAAACGGCAACATCCTTGGAATATATGTAACGATCCCCATTCCAATAATCATCCAAACTATAGTATTATTCATCATTTTTCCCCTTCCTTTTTTGATGCTGGGCTACATATTCAACAAGAATTGCTGAAGCAAGAGTTGCTGATACAATTGCCCAACCTGTAGACAGGATCGGGGTTAAAATTGAATTAAAGATAGCCGCTAGGGTAGCCAGAATCACGACTTTTTTATGTTTTTTCATAGAAGGTACTAAAAGGCCAATAAACATTGCATATAATGCAACAGACATACTTTCCTGAAGTGTTTCTGGTAAGCTCGCCCCTATTACATGACCAATACCTGAAAATACTACCCAACTTGAATATGCAACAATAATGGTACCAGCCATATAACCAGTTGAAACTGACCCCTCTTTAACGGCCGCTACTGAAAATGTTTCATCCGTTATCCCAAAAGCGTATAGTGCCTTCTTAACAGGGTGATCTTCTTCCATCTTTTCATTTAATGAAGCTGACATTAAAAAGTGTCTAATATTCACAATGAAAGTCGTTAAAATAATTTCAAGTGCACCAGTTCCCACAGCCATTAAGCTTAGTGATATATATTGGGCAGCTCCTGCAAAAACTACTATACTCATAAGCACTGTTTCCATAACTGTTAGTCCTGTTGATTTTGCTAAGAGACCAAAGGTAAGAGCTACTGGCATATAACCAATCGCAATACTTACCCCAGCTTGAATTCCAATGCGAAATTCAGACTGCTTCCTAACAAGTAAACCTGTTGTCATAATACTCTCTATCTCCTTTACCGTTTACTCACTGATGAAATTGTATGTCTATTTGGTCGTTTTGTAAACAATTGTGATTTCCTCGCTTACAAGGGAAAAGTGCCAGACGAAATATCTGGCACCTACTGCGTTCTTTTATCCTAATATAGCTCTATCACTTGAAAGCTTCTCGCCTCGAATTCTCTGGAATTCTGAAAGAAGTTGTTCGATAGAAAGCTTAGCTTTTTCCTTTTCATTAGCTTCAAAAATAATTTGGCCCTTATCCATCATAATTAACCGATTACCAAGATCAAGAGCTTGTTGCATATTATGTGTAACCATTAGAGTCGTTAATTGATGCTTCTCAACAATCTCCCTTGTAAGGTTTGTAATAAGCTCAGCTCTTGAGGGGTCAAGTGCGGCTGTATGCTCATCAAGCAACAAAATCTTAGGCTCAGTGAAAGTTGCCATTAATAATGATAATGCTTGACGTTCACCACCCGATAACAAACCGACTTTAGCATTCAATCGATTTTCTAGACCTAAGTGAAGGGTTTCAAGCTGCTCTTTAAAGAAATCTCTTCGCTTTTTCGTCACACCCAATCGGAGCGTACGTGGACTAATACGGTTGTATGCAATCGCTAAATTTTCCTCGATTGTCATCGTTGGAGCTGTACCAGCCATTGGATCCTGAAACACACGACCAACAAACCGTGCCCGCCGATATTCTGAAAGAGCCGTAACTTCTTTTCCATCAATCACAACCTTGCCTAAATCAGGAATTAATTTTCCAGCAATCGTATTCATAACAGTAGATTTACCTGCTCCATTACTTCCAATCACCGTAACAAAATCACCTTGTTTTAACGAGAGGGTTAAGTGATTTAAAGCGATTTTTTCGTCCATTGTTCCTTCATTAAACACTTTAAAAACCTGGTTTAAGCTAAGCATTATGTTCCCTCCCCACTCGTGATGTACGTATTTCTTCCCGTTCCTTCAACCTAATCTTCTTACGTTTCTTTTCTTTCCTAGCGTCTAAAACTTTCGGAAGCACTAGTGCTAATATAACGATAACTGCTGTTATCAGCTTTACGTCCCCTGTTTCTAAAAAGCGAATACGAAGAGCAATACTCACAACGATACGATATATGATGGCTCCCCCAATAACCGCTAATGTTGTTCTTGCGATTGTTTTCGTACCGAAGATAGCTTCACCAATGATAACAGAGGCAAGACCAATGATAATCATCCCAATTCCCATACCGATATCACTAAATCCATTATATTGGGCAATTAAACCTCCTGAAAAAGCAACCAATGCATTCGATAACCCGAGTCCTAAAATTGTATAGTTATCAGTATTAGCTGAAAAACTATGAATCATATTTTTGTTATCACCTGTGGCGCGTAGTGCTAAACCAATCTCTGTTTTCAAGAATCGGTCAATGACAAATTTTATAACAAAGGTAACAATAACCATAAAAAGTAAAATAGCCCATGTTTTAGGAATATAATTGCTTAATCCTATAGATGAAAAGAGATTACTAATACCTTGGTCAATACCAAGCTTTTGCCAAAAATCAGTTAGACTCGTAATCACTGTTGATTCCTGAAGAAGTGGTACATTTGATTTTCCCATAATACGTAAATTTATGGAATATAGCGCAATCATCATTAAAATCCCTGAGAGCAACGCATTAATTTTACCTTTCGTATGAAGTATTCCAGTGATACACCCTGCAAGAAAACCTGCCACTAACGAGGCTAGTGTTGCGAGGTAAGGATTCACACCAGAAACAATGAGAATCGCCGAAACAGCTGCACCTGTTACAAAACTGCCATCAACTGTTAAGTCTGGAAAATCTAAAATACGAAAGGAAAGGTAAACGCCAAGCGCCATGATTGCATATATAATCCCTGACTCTACCGATCCAAATATTGCAGTAAACATAAATTCACATTTCCTTTCTATACCTTCTTTTTTGAAAATAAAGGGCCTAATTCCCCAACTATTTAATTGGCTGCTTATTTACAGCTTCATCATTAGAGGAAGTAGACCCTTTTGTCATCATCCGTAAGTATTATTTATTCAACATATTCTGCAATATCGTCCCATTCAGGATTTAAAGTAATACCCATATCCTCAGCAGCCTTTTTGTTGATTTGTAATCGTAGATTTTGTGGATATTGAACAGGTAAATCCTTTACTTCCTTTTCACCTGTAAGAATTTGAGCTGCCATCTCTCCAGCTTCATAACCAATCTCAGAGTAGTCAAATCCATATGCTGCAAATCCGCCACGTGCAACAGAATCTAATTCACCAACAAATAGTGGAATATCTTCATCAGTCGCAACTTGTATTACAGATTCAAGAGCAGATACTACTGTATTGTCTGTAATAATGTATAATACATCAGCTTTTCCAATTAATGATTCAGTTGCTTGTTTCACTTCGGCAGAAGTTGATACAGAAACCAATTCTGTCTTCAAATCAGAACCTTCTATTGCCTTTTCTACTTGCTCAATTTGTGCTGTTGAATTTTGTTCACCTGAGTTATAAACCATTCCAATTGTTTTTGCATCTGGAAAGTTTTCTTTAATAAATCCAATTGTATTTGGAATTGCGTCTGGGTGCATATCAGTTGTCCCAGTAATATTTTCTCCTGGTTGATCAATTGCTTCGACTAACGCTGCTCCAACTGGGTCTGTTACAGATGTAAATACAATGGGAATATCACTTGTTGCATTCAACGCACTTAATGCACTTGGAGTGGAGTTTGCGAAAATTAGATCAACCTTGTCCCCTACAAAGTTGTTAGCAATTGTTTGATTATTGTTTTGGTCACCTTGAGCAATCTGAATATCATACTCAACTGTTAACCCTTTATCTTCTAATGCCTTTTTAAAGCCATCTACAGCTGCATCTAATGATGGATGCTCGACAATCTGTGTGACGCCAATCTTATATGTTTTTTCAGTGCTATCTGTTTTTTCTGTTGTATTTCCACCTTCTGTTGATTCTGTTGCACCACATCCAGCTAATACTAGGAAACTAGCCAACGAACCAACTAGTAAACTTTTTAATCCCCTTTTCATCCTGAAAATCCCCCTTGTTATAATAATATACATTTATTCTTTTCTACGTTTAAGCTTCTGTGCTTTTATGTAATAAATTATACAGAAAATATAGTAAACTTCAAGAAGAAATTTCAGAATATTGCTTTTTCACAAAAATATATTAGTTGAGTTTTCAAAGCTATAACTTAACAGAAACTCATAGGTATAGTATTCCGATTGCAATTATACAAATAACACTATTACTATTAATTCCAGTTCTAAGTATATACAAATTTTTTCTGTTTATTAGAGGTACTATTTTTGTATTGATAATATATTCATATAGCTATATAGATAGATACGAAATGTTTAACGAAGAAAAAAAGTGTCAGTAAATACCGACACTTATTTCCCTTGAAAATTCGGTTTTCGTTTTTCATTAAAAGCATGCAAAGCTTCAATCCTGTCTTTCGTAGGAATGGTTTTTTCATATGCATCACGTTCAATTTGAAGTCCCTTTATTAAATCTGTGTTCATACCTTGTTTAATCGCTAATTTTGCTTTTTGTATCGCTAAAGGACCATTCTCAAGCAGCTTTGTAGCTAAGTTATCGCAAGCCTCAATTAGCTTTTCCTCACATACAACCTTAGTTGCTAGTTGATACTCTAAAGCTTCTTCGGCAGTCAGCCTTTTTGCTGTTAAAATCAATTCTAGCGCTCTTGTAATGCCTATAAGACGTGGTAAACGCTGTGTTCCTCCAGCACCTGGGATAATTGCTAGGCTTGTTTCAGTTAAACCCATTATAGCTTCACTACTACATATTCGAAAGTCACAAGCAAGTGCAAGCTCCATCCCCCCGCCAAATGCAAAACCATTAATAGCTGCTATTGTTGGTTGAGGCAAATCGTCTATTTTCGAAAAAACGTTACCAATTTTGTCTACATTTCTTCTTACTTCATCTTCTGATAATGTTTTGCGTTCTTTTAAATCTGCTCCAACGCTAAACGCCTTTTGCCCAGCACCTGTAATTATAACAACCCTTACATTTGCGTTTCCTCTAATATTTTCAATTACCTTATCTAACTCTACTAACATGTCATAATTAAAACTGTTTAGTGCCTTCGGTCGATTCAACGTAACAGTTGCAATATAATTGCTTTCTTTATATAGGATAGACATGTAGTCCACCTCCTTATTTGTCTGTGAATACTCTAAAATCAAGAGTATCTACATGACTATATGAAGGTAACATATTTATTATGAAATTAACTCATAATTTTTAATTTTCTGAATATGTTATACTGTCTTCGTACAATCAGTTACGTTCCCAAATGAGACCTGAATATGCCAGATGTATCTTCCCATTATAGACAGCTGCAGCTTGAGTGACCAAATCTTGATGATTACCAAAATGAGGAAGATGTGACAATACTAATTCATTAATATTTGCTTTCGAGGCGATTATTCCAGCATCAGTACTTGTTAAATGTCCCATCTTCGAGCCATCTTGATTATTGTATAAGTTACACTCAGATAGCAATAAATCTGCATCCATTGCAAACGGAATAAAGTTTTCACTAAAGCTTGTGTCAGCAGTAAATACAACTGATTGTCCATTTGCTGTAATTCTCATTGCAAAACAATCGACAGGATGTAACGTTTTTAAAAACTGGATTAGAAAAGGTCCAATTGTAATTTCTTCACTCGGATTATATGCAACTCCCTTTGTAATATCTTTATATGTAAGCTTTTTAAAGTTTTCTACATCAAACGGATGTCCATATATGGGTAACTCCTTATTGGTTTTTCCTAATACCTTTGCAATTAATCTCGCATATTGCAAGGGACCAATATCAGCAAAGTGATCATGGTGGTAATGAGAAAGAATAACTGCATCTAACTCTTCAATAGATACATATCGTTGCAGCTGTGATAATACAGCACTACCACAATCAACTAGTAATCTAAACCCATCATGTTCAAATAAATATCCAGTTGTAGCCTCATTTGCAGCTGGAAATCCACCCCAAAAGCCAATTATCGTTACTTTCATTAAAACCATCCTTATCCCTATTAATTAGTAAGCTTTTCATTCATTAGTATATCTCAAAACTTCAAAATAAGAAAAATGAACCACAATTGTTACAAAACAGGTATTGACACCTTTAAAACTGTTATAATACAATATGTATAAATAAAACAAATGGAGGGATTTAAATGTTAGTAAAAAGTACTGAATTTTTCAAAAATCTCCCACCGAAAATGTGCACTGAATGCGGAAAGGTAATCGTAGAGCAACATGAATGTTATGGCAATACATGTAATGACTGTATTAAAATAGGAAAATAGTTTAGTAGAATTCGTAGAATACTATCAACTATTAATGAAAGCGTTTCAAGTGGCACATAGACAAAAAACGAGTTTCAAACAATAAAATGGTAGCTCCGTGGTCACGAATATTTTTCACACTATAACATAAAAAAGAGAATGCCTTCCCTTCGTTGGATCCCCTGTTGGACCCTATACTTAGGTTAGACACTCTCTATATTTTTGTAGTTTTCTGCTTCGTGACAGTTGATTCTCTAATAAGTAAATGTAAATCCAGCTGATATTCTTGACGTGTTTGATATGATTTTGTATGTAACTTCTCAACTAAAAGCTTTAATGCAAGCGATGCCAATTCATCTATAGGCTGATGGACGGTTGTGATTGTCGGGTGTAAAAGGTTTGCAATCGACTGATTATCAAAGCCTACCACCGCTAAGTCCGACGGAATATCCCATCCATACCTAATTGCTTCAGAAATAACTCCTGCTGCAACTTCATCAGAACCAGTAAAAATGGCTGTAGGCCTTACCTTCATCTTCTTGATTTGATGAAGAATTTCCTTTCCGTCTTCTATTGTTGCTGTGTCTCGGAAAATCAGGTTTTCTTCGCACTGTAATTGGTGCTCAAACATTGCCTTTAGGAAACCAGTTTCTCTTTTCCTAGAAACTTTACTATTTGAACTACGGCTACAATATGCTATTTTCTTGTGTCCTAACTCGATTAAATGCTTAGTTGCAATATAAGCCCCATACACTTGGTCTGCAAATACAGTTGGAACTGTAGCATTTTCGTCATCTTCGTTACATAAAATAATTGGACCATATTGTAAAAAGTGCTTAATGATATCCCATTTATTTTGGATAGATGCCAATATCACACCATCTACCTGTTTAGTCTTTAACAGATTTAAATAGCTAAGCTCTTTTTCTTTAGAATACCTTGTTTGGCAAACAATTAGTTGATACCCCTGTTCAGAGGCAGCCATTTCCAACGAGTCAATAAGTTGGCTAAAAAATGGGTTCATGATTCGCGGTATTAATACGGCTATCATTCCAGTTTTTTGATTGCGCAAACTCCTAGCTGATGAATTGGGTACATAACCTAAGCTATTCATTGCCTTCATTACAGCCTCTTTTTTTTCCCCCGAAACATAAGGATGGTTATTAATTACTCTTGAGACAGTTGTCCTTGATAATCCTGCAAGTCTTGCAACGTCTTCAATGGTTGCCATATTAACTCCCTCTAATCTACATGAAATCGTTTCCATCATTATAAAATGAATCTATTAAAATATCAAATACTGATTTTTTCTATTAATTGAAACGTAAAAGGAGTTTAAAGACAAATAGCGGAAGGAGAATCCACCAAATCAAACAAGGCAGATCCTCATTCCGCTAAATGGGAAAAAGGAGATACTATATTGTTTGCAGTTTCCAACTGAAAAGAATAAAAGGAGCTAACACCACTAATTGAATATTATTTTACATCGATAAGTTCTTTCGTGTCATTCTTTGCCTTTTCTTTTAAAAATGACAATACCTTTTCTACAGCTTCTTCACCTTGGTCAATACAATCAGGAATTCCTAGGCCTCGATAAGAAGCACCAGCTAAGAAAACACCGGGCAGTTCATTTTGCATAGCTTGATCAATTGCCTGCAGTCTTTCCAAATGTCCGACTGTATATTGAGGCATCGCTTCTTTCCAACGTGATACAATTGAAAACTCTGGACTTGACGAAATGTTCATCGTTTTGTTTAAATCATCTAACACAACTTTAATGATTTCATCATCAGATTGCTCAACAATAGCCTCGTCTCCAGCCCTGCCGACATAACATCGTAAAAGAACCTTCCCTTTTGGAGTAGAATGGGGCCACTTCTTATGTGTCCATGTACATGCAGTGATTGTGTAGTCACTATTTCTAGACACAACAAAGCCAGTGCCATCAATGTCATTTTTAATAGCAGACTCAGGAAAAGCCATTGCAACTGTAGCTACCGAAGTGGAAGGCATTTCCTTAAATGAATCTAAAAATGGATACTGTGAAAACATGGAGCTCGCCGCACCGTGTGGGGTTGCAACAACAACACTGTCAGCAGACATTGTAGTACCATTACTTAAAGTTAGCTGATAGTTTGAATCTCCTTTTTCAATATGTTCGACACGTATGCCCATTTTTACAGAACCTTGGTTTAATTTTGCTTCAACCGCATCAACAAACGACTGTAGCCCTGTCGATACAGTAAGAAACATTCCTTGCTTTTTAGCCGGTGTTTTTGTTCTTGGCTGCTTAGATGGTGCTGAATGCTTCATTCCTAGGATCAAGCTGCGGTGTTTTTGTTCAACTTGATGAAATTGAGGAAAGGTTGTCATTAAACTTAATTGATCAATATCACCAGCATAGATGCCTGATAACAGTGGCTCTATCAGGTTTTCTACAACCTCATCCCCAAGTCTTCTACGGAAAAACTCACCTAATGATTGATCACCTTTTTTTTCAGACCGCGGCAGTACAAAGTCAAGCCCTGCACGGAGCTTTCCAACAGGAGAAAATAAACCAGATGTCACAAATGGGGCAATTTGTGTCGGAATTCCCATAATTGCTCCACCAGGCATTGGATGAAGTTTGTCACGTACTAATACATATGATTTTCCGGAAGTATTAGCGATAAGCTTGTCTGCTAAGCCTACCTCTTTAGCTAAACGAGATGCACTTTGTTTACGTGCTAAAAATGAATCTGGTCCTTTTTCTATCACAAATCCATCTCTCTTAGTAGTTTGTATTTTACCACCAAGCTTATGACTTGCTTCCAAAAGCTGACAATCAATATTTAAGCCCTGCTCCCTAGCTTTTTTTTGTAGATAATAAGCAGTTGTAATCCCTGCTATACCACCACCGATGATAACAACCTTTTGATTTACATCACTCACTTTATCATCGCCTTCTTTAATATAATGTTATATCGTTTATTACATTTGATTACTCTTCAGTACCACTAAGTATAGCGTCAAAACTGAGTTATTGCTCCATTTAAAAGTTACACTTTCATGAATTTTTGAGTTTCTTAAGTACTACTGTTGCAAGACAATCGATAAACTCAGGTTTTGCATTTGGCATTTCCGGTCGATAATATTTTGCACCCAACTCATCTGTTACGACTTTACATTCATAGTCATTATCATATAATACCTCTAAATGCTCAGCAACAAAGCCTGCTGGAACGTATATGAAAGAAGTAAATCCCTTTTTCTTAAATAATTCTCTTGTTAAATCCTGCACATCGGGACCGATCCATGGTTCAGGAGTGTTTCCAGCACTTTGCCAGCCTATTTCATAATTTTGTACACCTGCTGCTTCAGCAATTAAATCAGCGGTTTCCTGTAGTTGCTGTGGATAAGGGTCTCCTGCTGCAATTATTTTTTCAGGAAGACTATGTGCGGAAACGATAAGGACTGCCTTTTCACGCTCTTTATCTGATATCTTCGCGAACGTATTTTTCACTTTAGTTGCCCAATAATCAATAAATTTCGGTTCATCATACCAGCTTTCAACACTATGAATGATTGGTCCGCCAAGCTTTTCTGCTTCTTCCTTCGCCCGACCATTATATGACTTAATACTAAAAGTAGAAAAATGTGGTGCAAGTACGATACTTACCGCTTCCTCTATTCCATCATTATGCATTCTTTGAACAGCATCTTCAACAAACGGCTCAATATGTTTCAGTCCAATATACATTTTGAATTCCACTTCATTTTGTATTTCATTTAGATATCGCTCAAGATTATGCGCCTGTTCTTCTGTTATTTTAGCTAACGGTGAAATCCCACCGATTGCCTGATAACGATTCTTTAAGTCTTCCAATAGTTCAGGTGAAGGTTTTCGTCCATGTCGAATATGAGTATAGTAACGTTCAATATCCTCTTCTTTATATGGCGTACCATAAGCCATAACAAGTAAACCCATTCTTTTCTTTGTCATTAGTCAGTACCTCTCTATGATTTACAATTGTTTAACCACTTCATATTTTATTAACATTAATTATGATAATTTAGATGCTGAGTATTCATGTACAAAAGAAGCTAGTCTCTTTAATGTATCAGGCTGAACTTCTGGGAATACGCCATGTCCTAAATTAAATATATAGCCTGGCTGCTTCAGTCCTTGGTCCAAAATTTCTCTTGCTCGTTCCTCAATTACTTCCCATGGTGCCAGCAAAATGGCAGGGTCCAAGTTACCTTGTACTACTTTGTTTACACCTAACTCACGAGCTGAATCAATCGGAAGTCTCCAATCAAGTCCCACAACATCAAGAGGCAAATCATTCCATTCAAGTGCTAGATGACTTGCACCGACACCAAACATAATAAGTGGAACACCTTCGCCACGAAGTTCTGTAAAAATTCGATGCATAACTGGTTTAATATAGTGACGGTAATCTGCAACATTAAGTGCCCCTACCCATGAATCAAATATCTGTATAGCCTTTGCACCTGCTTTAATTTGCGCTTTTACATATGTAATCGTAGTATCAGCAAGCTTATCCATTAATGCAAACCATGCAACTGGCTCGGAATACATAAATGCTTTTGTTTTATTATAATTTTTTGAAGGTCCACCTTCGATCATATAACTAGCTAATGTAAAAGGGGCACCTGCAAACCCAATAAGAGGAACAGTTAGCTGTTCTGTAGTTAATATTTTTATTGTCTCAAGAACATATGGAACATCTTCTTCTGGTTGTATTTCGCCAAGTTTTTCGACATCAGCTACAGACCTGATCGGATTACTAATAACTGGTCCAATTCCTGACTTGATTTCAACATCAACACCAATTGATGGTAAAGGCGTCATAATATCTTTATAAAGGATCGCAGCATCTACGTTATATTGTTCAACGGGTAAGCGTGTGACATATGCACACAACTCAGGTTGATGCGTAATCTCAAACAAGCTATATTTTTCTTTTAAAGCACGATATTCAGGCTGTGATCTACCAGCCTGCCTCATATACCAAAGGGGTACATGCTTCGTTTCTTCCCCCCTCGCTGCCTTCAAAAATGTATCATTAAGGATTGTCGTCATTCTAATTGTCCACCTTTCAACTCATTCCACTAATATGATATTTTATCACAAAGTCATTTTTTCTTCTTCTTGTATGTATTAGGAGGAATTCATGATTTTTACCATGAATACTATGTTTTCCTCCTTCAATATAAACCTTTTCATCTGAAGTTGCATATGTTTATATTTACTTTCACAAAATTGACAAATTTATCATTGTCCTACATTAGAAAATAATTGAGGTCGAACCTCATTAGAAATAACTCCTTCTTCGTCAGTTTGATCATTATATGGAACAACACATAAAGTTGGCAGTGAAAAAACATTTACATTTTCAAGTTCATAACTACCTTCCCCTTCAACTGTATCAATATAGTGTAAGTTTGTACCATTCTTCTCATATATTCTGTACTTTACTCGTTTATCACTAGCTGCAGTCCAGTTTAACGATACGGTAAATAATCCAAGTGGCTTAAATGAAAGAGATGCTGTTAAATCTGTGACTTCTTGAAGACGTATTGGAGATTCTAGCTCCTCGACATCTTGTGGAATGGTAAAAGCTGTTTCTTTGTGATCGATAGACTTACTTAATATATCTTTAAACAATTTTGTAGGATAACTACTCCCCCCAGTTAAATAATGCTCCACATCGGTTCGATCATATCCCATCCATACAGCACCTACTACCGACGGTGTAAAACCAACAAACCATGCATCTTTTGTAGCATTTTCCTTTAAGGGGAAGTTCGTCGTACCTGTTTTCCCAGCAAGTGCTCCTTGATAGTTTCCAAAGGTTGCAGTTCCACTTTCAACCACACCTTCAAGCATTCTTGTCATGTACCATGCTGTTTGCTTTGAAAAAACAATCACTTCATTATTTTGTGTCTCGCCGACTACTTTTCCGTTTCTGTCAACAATTTTTGATATTACATGGGGCGTAACAATCTTTCCACCTGCGACAAATGCACGATATGCTTTTGCCATATCAAAAGGAGAAATTCCTACTTCAAGTCCTCCTAAAGCAATAGCTAGTCCATCGTCAGGTATTGCTATTCCAGATTTATTCAAATATTTTTTCCCTGTTTCAATCCCTAAATCATTCAACGTCCAGACTGCTGGAGCATTCGCAGACTCAAGTAAGGCATCATACATTGAGATTTTGTTTCGGTACACACCGTTATAGTTTTTTGGTGAATATCCCTGGTATGATAGTTGTTTATCAACAAGTAAAGAATAAGGTTCAAATCTTTTTTCCTCGAGAGCAGGTCCATATACTGCTAAAGGTTTTATAGTGGACCCAGGTTGTCGTTTAACATGTACACGATTGAGTCCCTTTTTCACGTAGTTCCGTCCACCAATTGAGGCAAGAACGCCTCCTGTTTGATTATCAAGCAGGATAAAAGCTCCCTCTACACCTTCATCTGTTCCACGAAAGTATGATGAATCCTGAAAGAGCTCATAGGCAGTTTCTTGAATTTTTTGATTAAGTGGAACTGTAATGGTATACCCCCCTCTTAATACTTCTTCATTTGATAAGGAGTACTTTTCTTTCGCCTCACTAAACACCATATCAATGTATGTTAGTAAGGAAGGTTCTTGTACAAATTCATGTAGTTGTAAAGAAACGGTTTTCCCTTGGTATCGTACAGTTTCTTCAGGAGTGAGAAACTCATTTTTCTCCATTAAACTAAGAATTAAATCTCTCCGTTCTTTGCTCTTTTCAAGATTTACAATCGGAGAGTATGTAGAAGGTGCTTTTGGAATCCCAGCAAGAAGTGCTCCTTCTTCAACTGTTAATTCTGAAATTGGCTTATTAAAGTATAGCTTTGATGCAGCTTGTATCCCATATGCACCATGGCCAAAATAGATACGATTTAGGTACATTTCTAATAGTTTTTCCTTGCTATATTTATTTTCAAGGTTAATCGCTATGATGACCTCTTTTGTTTTTCTAAGTAAGGTCTTATCATTCGATAAAAAAATATTTTTAGCAAGTTGTTGTGTGATTGTACTACCACCTTCTACTTTTCCACCCGCTAAAATATCTTTGTACAGAGCTCTTAAAATTGCTTTAACATCAATTCCATGATGTTGATAAAATCTAACATCTTCAACTGCGATGAAGGATTGTTTTACATGTAAAGGAACTTCCTCAATCGAAATAAGATCACGATTTTCCTTGTATAGTTTTGTTACTAGCTGACCATCCTGATTAACCAGTTTTGTAGCAGAATCCATGACCAATTTTTTCTCGTCAATGACATAATTACCTGCATAAATTATCAACAAGTAACCCACTAAACTAAAAAGAATAAATATGATAATTGCACCCAAAGGCATGATAAATTTTCTTTTCATTTGAACACCCCTGTATTTTACTTAATAATGTTCTATAAAAGAGGGATTGTATTTTGCATATTTTTTAGTATTACGTAAAAGTTTCACAGTATGTATAAAGTAAGGAATTAATGTAAATTATTTCTATCTTAAGCCACAAATTATTAGAAAGGTGTGAGAATGTGAAATACTTTTTTATCACACAAGGTACTAAGGAACTTCTGGAAAAAATAATGCAACAGCATGCTAATGAAGAGATGCATTTGTTCCATAATGATATTACAAGTATACTGGTTCACGAAACAACTAAAAAATCAATTTTTACTGAACCAAGAAAATACGTAGTAGTTGAGTCTAGTGGTCAATTAATTAGTGAGGGGTTTATCATCTTACATTACGTTCCTGTTACCGATGAAGGTCGCCCAGTTTTTGAATTTCAGTTCAAGAGACAGCATAGCTTCATTGAGAATAGCTCAGGGCTTATTGCGCTTAAACTTTTGCGCCCGATGGAAAATGATACTTATATCGTTCTTTCACAATGGCAAAATGAAAAATCTTTCGAAGCTGGTAAGAAGAACTTTTCAAGTACATTAATAGATAAAAATCAACAAACACCGTTATACCCACGTCCTTCTTATATAAAAAGATTCTATAGTCATATAGATGAATGATATTAAATACGTTGCATCATTCTATATTATTTGATTAATAATGATGCAACAACTCCCTTCATCCGACAGTCTTCATGACAATAATCTTATATTTCCACGGAAATGTTCACATTTTTGACAAATTCACAAGCATTCCATATATAAAACTCTCACATATGCTATAAAGAAATCTAAAATTTTTTATCTTCACTTAAAAGATTCCTTATTATCTCAAATAAAAGTGTTGAGGTAATATATTTTTAGTCTAAAAAAAGGTTCTTTTAAATAGAATTTAATATTGATATTAATACTCTGTTTGTTAAACAACCCCAAATTAAATAGAACTACAATTTTATTCATTCCTCTTACTCCCCAATTTTTTTATATCCAATATCCTATAGGTTTTGAATTTTTTGAGAAACCATCTTTGGTGTTAATCAATTTCTTTGTAATCTTATGTAAACTTGGATAATAAGGAAAACATAATTACGAATGGGTGGTGCCATGGTATCAATAATTATTAGAAACGTTTCAGAAGATGAGTTTTTGGTCGCGTTTATTGATGACAGGCGATTTTATCGGGTAGGATTTCAAAAAATAAATAGCAAATGGGAAGTATTTGCTGGTGATGAGGACCTAGCAAATAATCAAGAAAAGTTAGTCACATTGATTAAAAAATTATTAGATAAAGAAGAAATAGCATCACTAAAAGATGAATATCACATTAATTTCACTGACCTTGTTTTTAAATCAACTAACATTTTAAAGAGAGAAGAGTATGGGGGTATTTCATTTTTATTTTGAGTTTTTTCAATGGCATCAAAATAGAAGCAGATACTTTACCTCACTATTAGGAACGATTTTTTTCTCTAATATGGCGATACGAGTAGCTCTATATCCTCGTATCGCTTTGTAAAAAAAAAAAAAAATGCAGCCCCTCCTTATTACATTTTTATCTCTGCTAATCTATTAGTCAGCTCTAGAAAGTCCCCTTTTAATCAAATTGATTTCAGTAATATAATTATCCATTGCTTCACTAGATGGTAAATCGTGGGCAAACTTTTCAACAAAATTACGGAAGGTTATAGCTGATATGATTCGCATCACATGATCTACTTCTTCCTCATTTGATATATTGAGGTACGCTATATTAATGAGTGAAGAAATTCTTTCGAAATCATCCTGACTGTTTTCGTTTTGCATGAATATTTTTTCAAACGTATACTCAATTTTATGTGTCATATTGAGGAATGCATTTTTTAGGAAGGAAACATTTTCTTCTTCGATAATCATTCGATATAAATCAATCATGGATTGAAATATATCTCCGTCATGAGAGTGTAAAAGAAAAGCAAATTGATTACTTATCGAAAGCACAAAATTATTTAAAAGGTAGAAAAATGCATCCTCCTTGTCTTCAAAGTACTGATAGAAACTTCCTCTTGGAATACCCGCTTCTTTTACAATATTAGAAATGGATGCCTCATACAAAGGAACTCTTGAAAATTCCCTCATTAATACACGATTCAAGGTTTGTTTTTTATCTTCTGGTAAGTTTAAAAATGTTTGTTTTGGCAAGTCATTTCCTCCTAGGCCAACACACGTATCAACAGCTGATCATTTTGTTATTTATTGATATTATTCTTGACTACTTTTTTCAATATGGTTAATAAAGCAATTCAGGTTTGTAAGCGGTGTTGCTTTGAAAGGGTATATGCTCTGCTTTCAATAATAATCAAGCAGGATCATTTTTATTCCTCATTATCTCAATTAATTAAATGTAAACTAGCCGCTAAGAAATCATTAGGAAGCGATAATTGCTTCGTACCTGAAAGTAGCCTTTGAAAGTCACTATTGTTTTCCTCAAATCCATCTGTTTCTTTTAATTTCTTCATTTTTTGATGTAGTTTCTCCATTTTCATATCTAAAAGTGTGGCTGATTCTGCTGCTTCTTTTAACTCTGTCTTCATTTGAACAGGAACTTCTTTATTATATTTATAGTAAATCTTATGTTCTAAGCTTGCCCAAAAGTCCATTGCTATCGTTCTTATTTGAATCTCTACAAATATATGGTCTTCTCTGTCAGACATAAATACTGGAATTTGTACAATTAAGTGAAGACTCCTGTATCCATTCAATTTCGGATTTTTTATATAGTCCTTACACTCAATCACCTTGATATCTTTTTGGTTTTGAATCATCTCACTTAGTTTATAAATATCTGAAAGAAAAGAACATGTTATCCTAATGCCTGCAATATCCCGTACATTTTCCCTAATTGAATCTAAAGAAAGTTGATAGCCTTTTGTATCAACCTTTTTCACTATACTTTCTGGTGATTTGACTCTCGATTTAACATGTTCAATCGGATTATAGTCATGAATATACTGAAATTCTTGTTTTAGAATATTAATTTTAGTGTTCATTTCATCTAATGCGAATTTGTATGACATCATAAACCGAACTAATTCTATTTTTAATTCCTTTAGTTGGTTATGATTATTTTGCTGCATGGTTTCCATAGGTGTATTGCTCCCTTTTTGAATAAGTATTTATTCATTAACATGTAAATTTTTTGCACGTTTTTACATCTACACCTTTACTTTGGAGTTCTTTCACTATTTGCGTGATTGATTTCCTCTTTGAATTTTTTATACATTCATTTGTTTGTTTGTCTTCTGCAAAATTCGTTTCGGGTGGAGTTGAAAAGGATTCCATTCAGTTTACTCCTTATCGTTTTCTTTTTTCACAAGTATATGACACGGTGTCACATTGTATAATTTAATATTAAGTGACACGGTGTCACGTGTCAATACAATATTGTGACAGATTGTCATACAATGTGAAATAGGTATACCATTTGTTGAAAAACCACTAAGGTAGGAGTACAATTAATATCGACTAAACAAATCGGATTAATTAAATTATCTATCTTTATATTGGGGTGAATATAACAATGGAAGTATCAAAGGCAATTAAAGAACGTCGCGAAATAACAAGTTTTAAGAACAATACTATTGCAAAGGAGCTTCTTGAAGAAGTTTTGGAAGCTGGTTATTATGCTCCTACTGGTAATAATCTTCCTTCTCGAGAGTTTATACTAGTAACAGACAGGAAGGTACTCGACCAACTCGAACAAACAACACCATTTATGAAATGGCTGAAGGATGCACCAGCTGCAATTGTCATTACAGGAAGGCCAACTATTAGCAAGTATTGGATACAAGATGCATCTATTTCTTCTGGCTTTATTTGGTTAAAAGCAACTGATTTAGGACTTGGTATTGGTTTTGGAGCAGTTTACCATCATGAAGACCAAGAAGAATCTATTCGAAGAGAATCGTGGGTCAAAGGAACTTTAGACATAAACAAGGATCGCCGTGTCATTGCAATATTAGGTATTGGTTATCCAAATGAAAAACCTAAGCCAAAGACACTACCTAATAGAGAAGATATTATTTTTTATCTTGAATAGTTAAATAATTTCTAAACTAATTATTTTTACATGTCAGTGCTATATAGCACTGACATGAAGTTTTCTCTCTTCTGATGCTGCTATAGAAATATTCTTAAATGTCTCTCGAGCAATATTTCAAATGTTGTGTTTTACTAAACGTGATAAACAACGTAAAATACACACTCCATAAATCAACAAATCTATGGAGTGTGTATTTTTATCAATCATTTTTCTACTATTCTTTAACCGAACCCACAACTATCCCATGAATAAAATACTTTTGTAACATTGGATAAATCACTAATAACGGTATTATAGAAACGACAATTTTTGCTGCGTTTAAATTTTTATTTGAGACTTGCATCATATTTTCCAATGAATTAGCGCTTGCCCCTGACTTCAGCATTTCTTCAATACTAATGGACAATGATTGAATATATGTCATTAATGGATAATTAGAAACTTTTGTCATGTATATTAAGCCTGAGAAAAAGTCATTCCAATTTCCTACAATACTAAACAGAGCAACTGTAGCTAGTGCTGGTAATGAAATTGGTATATATACCTTTAGTAATATTTGTAATGGGTTGGCTCCATCCATAATAGCAGCTTCTTCTAACGATTTTGGGACCCCAACAAAGAAATTCATGATTAAAATAATACTAAATACTTGCACTGCCCCAGGTAAAACTAACGACCAAATGGTATTTAACATTTCTAAATTTTTTACCACTAAGAATGTAGGAATCATTCCACCATTGAATAACATTGAGAAGATAAGTAGATTCATATAGATATTTCTACCTTTAAATACTCGCTTAGATTTAGACAATGGATATGCCATTAGGACAATCAAGACCATATTGATTAACAGTGAAAGAAATACTCTTTGCACAGAAATTCCGAACGAACGCCAAAATTGAGTATCCTCCATAATCAACTTATATGTCTCAGTCGTAAAATTTACTGGAATCAACCCTACGGCATTTGCTGTAACTGCTTCACTACTACTAAAAGAAATGGCGACAATATTCCATAGTGGGAGCAGACAGACCAATCCCAAAGAAATTACAATGGTATAAATAACAATTCGTCCAATTCGTGCTGAAATACGGTTATTTTCGACCATATTAATCCTCCTTTAGAATAATTTACGATCCGTATACTTTTTAGCCATTTCGTTTGCAGAAATGATTAAGATCATTCCAATAATTGATTTAAATATACCAACTGCTGTTCCAAAACTATACTCACGTCCTAGTAATCCGATTCGGTATACATATGTGTCCAAAATATCTCCAGATTCATATACCATTGGTGTATATAGGTTATAGACTTGATCAAAGCCAGCATTTAGAATATTTGGTAAACTAAGGATTGCTAATAAAAGAATAATCGGAAGCATACTTGGAAGTGTGATATGCCAAACTCTTCTCCACCAATTTGCCCCATCTATACTTGCTGCTTCATGCTGTCCAGGATCAACTGCTGTGATGGCCGCTAAGTAAACAATTGAATTGAATCCAAATTCCTTCCATACATCTGTACCAATTAATAATGGTTGGAAAAGAGAATTACTTCCTAGAAAATTGAGTTTCTCTAAACCTAAAAAGGTTAACATTTGGTTCACAGTCCCATCTAGACTGAACATATTGATAACAACAGCCGCTAAAACAACCCATGATAGAAAATGGGGCAAATAGACTACTGTTTGAATTGATTTTTTTAAGAATTTTACACGAATTTCGTTTAATAAGATGGAGAATACAATGGCAGCAAACGTACCTAATAGTATTTTCCCAAACGCAATAACCATTGTATTTTTAAAAACTTGTCCGATATCTGGTAATTGGAACATATAAATAAAATGTTCCAATCCTACAAATTTAGATCCTAACATCCCTTTTGCAGGTATATAATCTTGAAATGCCATGATAATCCCAAACATGGGAATATAACTAAAAATCAATAGAAATATCATTCCAGGAAGCATCATTAGATGATACATAGAATTAGTCGTAAGCCATTTCTTTTTTTGTTTCATCGTTTCTGCATTTTCCAAGTTGGCAGTCTTTGCTGTCTGTACACTCATAGTAAAACCTCCTCATATAATAAGGGCTGCAAAGCAGCCCTTATTACTGTTTGTTTCTTATTGCTGTTCTGCCAATTCTGTTTCTATTTCAGCAATAATTTCATCTCCGCCTTGTTTCTTCCAGTTTGAAACAAATCTATCAAAATAATCTAAAGGTTCTGTACCAGTTACGATTTTAATAAAATCTTCCTCTTCAAGTTTTAGAAGATTCGCACCCTTTTTCTCCATTGTAGGAGTTGTCCCATAATATACAGGAGTTGTCCAATTGAAGGTACCTTCATTTGTAAGCTTTTCAATCAAACCAATCCCTTTCATACGGGAATGATATTTTGACCATGCTGATGTTTCAGCATTTTCAGGGTCCTCTATATATTCAAGAATTGTTTTAGCATCCGTTTTAATTCCAGCTTTTGTGATATCATCAATTGAAATATCACCATTGACTGCAGGTACAATTAGGTCTGAAAAATCATCTAACGTACTAGTAGCTTTATAAACTTCAATGTTAAATGGTCTTGTTGAACCATCCACACCAAGTTCACTATATTTTGCAATTTCTGGATAATCTGCTTCGAGATCTGTTGCATTCCCTATTTCATCGTAAAATAGATTTAAGATTTTTATTGCTAATTCTGGGTGTTCATAATCCTTTCTTACAACAATAAATTGTCCAGTTGGATTTTCATGATAAACGTTTGCTTTTCCGTTTTCCCCTTTTAAGGTATAGGCCACAAACTCTGCATTTTTATCCATTTCTCTTACAGCAGATAAACCCCAATCAGGGATATGCCATGGACCTGTTACAATTCCAGTTTGTCCATTTGTTAGGAGTGCCATGATATCATCCCACGTTCTTGTTCCAAATTGAGGATCAAGAATCCCATTATTAAACCATTCATTCAAAACTCCTAGTGATTGTTTCATACCTTCAGTTGTTGAACCATACACGATATTTCCATTTTCATCTTTAACATAATGTCTAGGATGTGCATTAAAAACACCTGCTAAAGAGGACATAGTTAATGCTGAACCACCATAATCCCCCGCATTCAACCAATGAGCAAATGGTATTCCTACAGGATTACCGGTATCTCCTGGATCATTTTCTACGAAAGCCTTTGCAGTTTGTTCCAACTCTTCTAAAGTGATAAGACTGTCCCCATCATCATCAAGCGTAAGCTCTAACTCCTCAATCCAATCCTGTCTGATCCAAACCATGTTTGGTGCATTGGCTCCAACTGTAGCTGGAACTGCCATTAAACGATCGTCAAATGTAGCATCCGCTAGGCTTCTTCCATCATAAGATTCATATACTTCTTTGATATAATCACTTGCATGTTGCTCATAAACCTCTGTTAAATCTGCAATTAAATCGTTTTCAACTAACTCTTTCAATTCGTCCTTAGAATTGACCCGCATCATATCTGGCAATTCACTAGATGCAATTGCAAGAGCTACCTGACGATCGTAATCTTCTCCTTCAGCTTCAAATTGATTAACAATTTTCGCATTTAATTTTTCTTCAACCAGTCGAGTATACGCATTGTTCTCATACGTATCACCCTCTGGTAATTTTGAATTAGCTGCTGTAACACGTCCCATTGTAATAACTGTTTTTCCATCCTCTGTTGTTGTCGCACTTTCCTGAGGTGAAGATGAATCCATACATGCTGCTAACGACACTGTCAACATGGATGCAATCGAAAGTGTTGCCATCTGTTTTAATATTTTTCTATCTTTCTTCAAAATGACCCCTCCAACTTTTTATTTGTCTCTAACCATTGCTATTTATGTTTTTCTCTAAAGTTCTGGTCAGCTAATTTGAGCTTACGTTTAGTTTACGTGATAAAAGATGAATCAAAAATATTAAAAAAAACGTTTCCATGTACTTTTTTCCGGAATTTATCTATCCAGATTTTATGTACGTAATTCTCAATGATATAATCATCATGAATTATTTCAAGGAGGTAACACCATGTATCGTATCTTGATAGTAGATGACGAAAGAGATGAACGAAATGTTATTCGTTTTCTTCTTAATAAATACAATCTTCAACTTGTTATTAAAGAAGCCTCCAACGGAAAAGAGGCTCTATCAATTTTAGAAACACAGGCTATAGATATCCTTTTTACAGATGTAAAAATGCCTTTTATTGATGGAATTGAATTGGCAACAAAGGCAAAAGAACTATATCCTAATCTTCATATAATCTTTTTTAGTGGTCATGATGATTTTTATTATGCCAAACAGGCCATTTCATTAAGAGCTGTAGATTATATTTTAAAGCCAGTAAAACCTTTGGAATTTAAGGATACTATTTCAACAGTTATTAAAAATATTGAAAACCAAGAAAAACAACAGGAGCAGAGAGAAGCAAACACCGAATTCCTTAAGACACATATTCTCTACCAGCTAATTAATAAGACTCCAATTGATATGTTAAAGAATGAATACAGTACTATAGATTTTGATTTTTTAAATCAATATACTCACTTAATGTTAATGCAATTTGAAGAACCATTTTTCGATCGACTATCAAAAAATGAGGACCCTTTGTTCTTTTACGACCAAATAAAGAATGTTATTCAAGATTATCCTTGTGATTTTATAAATTTGAACCCTTTTCAAATTCTGCTGCTATTTTCAAATGGAGATAGAAATCTTGCATTTAAAAAAATTGCGGCGAAAATACAGGAACTCGTCTACTCGGAGTATCAAATAAATTGTTATATTTCTATCAGTAACGAATCCTTATCTCCAAATAAATTGTCTGAAATATATGATAAACTGGAACAATATCTTGAAGATCGATTTTTCTACTCCGATACCTATATCTATCCAATAGACAGTTCAAGCGAGGAAAACGAGGAGTATCCTGAACAAGATGAAGATGTACTACAAATCATCCAATCAGCGATTCAATTAGTAGATATTGTTACTCTTAAACAAAACATGAAACTGCTCTTTCATAAATATCAAGCAAAACAAGAACTTTCTCATATTTATGTGCGTTATTTCTTTTCAAGGTTATTGCAGACTCTTTGTCAAGAGCTGCCATATTACAATAAAGAAATGATTAATAAGAAGATGGAGTCTATATTTTCTTGTCAGCATTTTTCTGAAATTGAGACTATTTTAGTTACAGTTCAAGAACAAGTGATAAAAGAATTGAAGGAAAAGCAACAATCACCAAATCATGTCATTCATCTCGTAAAGCAATATATAAACGAGCACTATGGAGAAGAGTTAAGCTTACATTTACTAGCTGAGCAAGTGTACTTATCACCAAGTTACTTAAGTGAAATTTTCATTAAAGAAACTGGCAGTGGTATTAACAAATATATTAAAAACCTTAGGATGGAAAATGCAAAAGACCTACTTAACAATACTAATATGAAAATAACTGATATATGCAACATGGTAGGCTATCATAATCTATCCTACTTTGTTAGAAGTTTTCGGGAACATTTCGGAACTAGCCCCGAAAAATACCGTCAGATGAAAAAGATATAGAAATGAGACATTCTATGTGGAAAATATCACAATGGTTTAAAAATCTTAAGTTTAGAGGAAAGATTTTATTTATTTGCTTACTATCGAGTATCTTTCCTGTCGTCGCATTGGGAAGTTATTGCTATTATCAAATCCAACATATTTTAATAAATCGAGAGAGGGAGGTGTTAGAGGAGTCACTAAACCAGGCAATCTCAAGTATTGATTACAAAGTGAATACCTATACAAATGTGATTAACCAGATTGTATGGAATGATGATGTGAAACGAGGAGTTACTACAAAGTATGATAATACCTATGAAATGTATTTGTTTTATCGAGATATACTAGACCCTTTATCCTTTAATACCCACTTTTTATACAATGAAATTAATACAATGACTATTTTTAGTGATAATGAAATGTACTCACATGGCGATATTCTTCGCCCATTATCATACATTGAACAAAAAAAGTGGTATACACAAATTTTGGAAACCACCACACCAAGGTTTGTTGTCTCCTCTGTTGATCGGACTTTTGAGGTTGTCAGCCAAATATTTGATCGAAACAACAGTATTACAAATGTAGTTTATATCGATATTGATTACGACCATGTTTTTAACAATATGTCCAGTTTGTTCGATAATAATTATGGGTTAGTCATACTCGACCAGCATAATAATCCTGTTTATGTCTTCCAAAATTTTCAGGATACATACAATTCATATGAATTAACTACAAACGAATTACTAGAAAAGATAAACGAGGGTACGCTACAGGAGGAATTTGTATTTAAGGAGTCCTCATTAACCTCTTATAATTGGAACGCATACCTTTATCGTCCATTGGACACCATTTATGCTTCTACTTATAAAATAACGATCTCTGTTATAACCGTGATTTTACTATGTATATTGGTCTTGTTTTTATCGATTTATTTTTTATCACGTGTTACAGTTCGTCCTTTAGAGAAGTTAGAGAAGAATATGGAACTGATAGAAAAAGGTGAACTTTCTGTAACCGTTACAAATTCTTCGACAGATGAAATTGGGAACCTAATTCGGCGATTTTCTAATATGGTTCATAAACTACAGGATATGATAAATGAGGTTTATAAGAGCAAAATTGCACAACAAGAATATGAAATGAAAGCTTTACAAGCTCAAATTAATCCGCATTTTTTCTACAATAGCCTTTCCCTTATTATCTGTAAGAGAAGAAATAGAAAACACAACATCCTATATTCAAATTCAGCAAATGATGCACTCTAATTCATTTGATGTGTTCTATGAAATAGATGAAGAAATCTTTGATTACACCATGCTAAATCTCCTATTGCAGCCTTTAGTTGAGAATGCAATTAACCACGGGATTGATCATAAAGAAAGTGCCGGAAAAGGAGTGCTAACTATAGCAGCAAAACAATCAGATAGACATCTAATTTTTATGGTCTCTGATAACGGGTGTGGAATAGAACCCGAATTGTTAAAAACAATATTAACCACAAAAACAAAAGGCTATGGGGTACAAAATGTACACCATCGTGTGCAACTTACATATGGAAGTGAATATGGGTTAAGCTATACAAGCAAGTTGATGGTGGGAACCACTGTGACCCTTACGATACCAAAAATTAACTCAGTAAATGCAAATTAGTAAGAAAAAAACATGATGTTTAAAAAGACCGTTTGATAGAATCCTGTCTTACTAGGAATCTTACCAATCGGTCTTTTTCATGAAAAAAATTACTTTAATGTTTTTACAAACTTTATAACTTCACAGCGAATGCTTCATACGGCATTAATTCAAGTTGACTAAAATCAGCTTCTATGCGGTTATAATTATTAATAATTACTTCTTTGCTTTTTCCAAAGTGCTCAAGTTGCAATGTTTCTTTCTCGTTATTAAAATTAGCTACCACAGCCCATGTCTCTCCCTCATAATGACGAAGATACATAAACACTTGTTCAGGTGTGTCCGTTACTAATTCGTAATCTCCCCATACAATTAGTGGATTGTCTTTTCGTAACTGAATAAGTTTTTGATAACAGTAGAATATTGAATTTGGATTTTCTAGATTAGCTGCAACATTTATTTCTTGATAATTCGGATTAACATGTAGCCATGGTGTTCCTGTTGTAAATCCAGCATTTTCCGTTTGATTCCATTGCATCGGTGTTCTAGCATTGTCACGACCTTTGAAGTTGATGGAAGCAATGATATCTTCTTTTTTATATCCATTTGCTAAGCGTTCATGGTACATATTCACACTTTCAATATCTTCAACCTCACTAATATCACTAACAGGATAATTGGTCATGCCAATCTCTTCACCTTGATAGATGTATGGTGTTCCCTTCATTAGATGAAGTAATATCGCAAACATTTTCGCACTTTCTACACGGTAGGTAGTATCATTTCCCCAACGCGAAACGATTCTTGGTAAATCATGATTATTCCAAAACAGACTGTTCCAACCTTCGTTCCCTAAAGCAGTTTGCCACTTACTTAATACTTGTTTTAACTCACTGACTTCTAGAGGTTTATGATCCCATTTTTCTTTCCCTGGTTGCTGATCTAAACTGATATGTTCAAACTGAAAGACCATCGATAACTCATTGCGTTTTGGATCAGAATATAGCTTTGCTATCTCTGGAGTTGCTCCCCATGTTTCACCTACAGTTAAAACATTATAGTTGCCGAAGGTTTCTCGATTCATTTCTTGTAAATAATCATGCAATTTCGGTCCATTGCCTGTTATTTCTTTATCAGGGATTTTCCCTACTAAATCAATGACATCCATTCGAAATCCACCAACACCTTTTTTCAACCAATAGTTCATCATATCCCATACTTCTTTTCTTACTTTTTCATTTTCCCAGTTTAAATCAGGTTGTTTTCTACTAAAAAGGTGTAAATAATATTGACCTGATTCTTTATCAAACTCCCAAGCAGTACCACTGAATGTAGATCTTAGTGAATTAGGTACTTCACCATCCACAGGATCTCTCCAGACATAGTAATCACGGTATGGATTGTCTTTACTTTTACGTGATTCAATAAACCACTTGTGTTCATCTGATGTGTGATTGACAACCAAATCCATAATAATCTTGATATTTCGTTGGTCTGCTTGTTTGATTAGATCATCCATATCATCCATAGTGCCAAATTCCGTCATAATATCTTGATAATCACTAATATCATAGCCATTATCATCATTCGGTGATTTGTATACTGGACTTAACCATATTGCAGTAATTCCTAATTTTTCTAAATAATCCAATCTATTAATGATTCCCTTTAAATCGCCGATTCCATCACCATCGCTGTCTTGAAAACTGCGAGGATATACCTGATAAACAACTGCTGTTTGCCACCATTTCACGTTCATTTATTTCACTCCTACATTTATTTAAATCCGGTATTTCGTTATGATTTGACTGCAATCTTTTCAAGCGGCTGTGCATTTCCATATTGAGGACGTTTGCGGTCCACGGGTTTCGCCCAATTCACAGCATTAATAATGACTTTTTGAATGTCTTTATTATGATAAGTCGGATATGTTTCATGGCCTGGTCTGAAGTAGAATATTTTACCGTTTCCACGTTTATATGTGCACCCACTTCGGAAGACTTCTCCACCTTCAAACCAACTCGTAAAAATCAGTTCTTCTGGTGCTGGAATATCAAAATGTTCACCATACATTTCTTCCTTCTCTAACTCAATGTATTCACCAAGGCCATCAACAATTGGATGACTTGGAGATACCACCCAAAGTCGCTCTTTATCATCTGCTTCACGCCATTTTAAATCACAGCTTGTCCCCATCAATGTTTTAAAGATTTTAGAAAAATGACCTGAATGAAGAACAATTAATCCCATTCCATCAAGAACTCGCTGTTGCACTTTTTGAACAATCTCGTCTTTTACTTCATTGTGGGCAAGATGCCCCCACCAAATCAATACATCTGTTTGATTTAACACTTCTTCTGTCAACCCATGTTCAGGCTCATCTAGCGTTGCTGTTCCTGCATGAAAACCAGCTTCTCTTAAAAAGTGTGCGACAGTACCATGTATTCCATTTGGATAAATTTCCTTAACTACTGGATTTTTTTGTTCATGTCTATTTTCATTCCATACCGTTACTCTAACCATTTCATATTCACCCCAAATTTTAATTTATGCACTCATTATAGAAAAATTATAGCTGAAATTATATACTTGAAACTGACCAATTTTTATTCAAAAGTGCTCTACTATTCTTCTTTTCAATGTATAATCTAATAATTAAGTTTCATTTCTTATATCCAAAAATGCCATACTATTAACAGGAGGTGGAACCTTGGCCAACGACTATCATCTTTACGAAGACACTTATCTTAATCCTATAAATGAAGATGTAATCTACCAAAATCCCTTGCTTTTTTTAAAAATATGGGAAATTCAATCTGAAGCAAATTATTATGACATTGTGGAACGTCATCCTTGGCACCATCATAAAGAGGTAGAGTTTTTAGCTATTATTGAAGGTCAGTTAGGAGTACAACGAAAACAAGAATATAAAGTCCTTCATCCCGGTGATGTAATGATAATTGGCTCTTCACAACCTCATCGCTCCCATAAACCGTATAAAGGGACATTACAATATATCGTATTTCAAGTTGATTTAGTTAGACATATTGACGAAAGTACTATTCCGTATCTGTTTGCTTTCTCAGAATTAACTCAACCACTTGATGAACTCAACTATATATTCAATAATGACCAAGTTGTAAAAGCAGAGGCACATTCCCTTATCAGTGATGTATTCTCTGAATCCCATTCAAAATTGAAAGGTTATGAAATCGCTATTAGCTATATCATCAAAAAATTAATGTTATTGTTGTTAAGAAGCGATACTAAAAATAAATTATACTATACTGAGGAAAATGACCTTACTAGGTTAAGACCTGTACTTGATTATATTGATGAAAATTTAGCGGATAAAATTTATATAGAGGATGCCTGCTCATTAGTAAATTTAAGCTACCATTATTTTATAAGGTATTTCAAAAGAATGATGGGTGTTTCGTTTTTAGAATATGTAAACTATAAAAGAATCAAAAAATCTGAGTTGTTACTAATGACTAGTGATTTAAGCATTACAGAGGTAGGGTATGAGGTTGGCATTTCAAATATGGCCCAATTCTACAAACTTTTCAAACGCCATAATCATTGCTCGCCCAAGGAATTTAAGAAAAGGATGCGTAGTAAGGTTTGATTGCTACAAACGAATGACAAAAACCCGACAGCCTTTGTTTGTCGGGTCATTCTTAGAAAGTAAGTGATCATTATTTCTTCTACTACTGTGATTTTTAAATAGATACTAATTCCAGTATCAAATTCCGACATTTCCACTGTTAATTCCAGCAAAATTGTTTTCAAGTGGAAGCCATTCTAGGACCTTTTTTATATAAGAATTCCAAAAGTCCCAATCATGTCCGCCAGGTCCTTCTTCATATGTTAGTTCCCATCCAAGATCCTCGACGAATCCTTTAAATTCACGGTTTGCATTAAGTAAAAAGTCCTCTTCTCCGCATGCCATATAAATCTTTGGTTTGGTACCATTCGTATCTACCAATTTCTTTGCTAACCATTTTGGATTCATATCACTGTCTGCAACCTTATTTAAGTCTCCAAAACAGCTTTCCGCATAGGCACGAGTCTCTATGAAAAATGAACTATCATTCGTTCTCTTTTCAATCCCGTCAGTTATAAGTGCGGAAGAAAGGCCTGCTATACATCCAAAAGTATCATGATATTTTAGGCCATTCCTAATCGCACCATACCCTCCCATAGAAAGGCCTGCTATATATGTATCTTCCCTTTTAGTAGAAAGATGAAACATTCTCCTAGTTATCTCCACTAATTCCTTACCTACAAATTCACCGTAATAATTGTTAGCATCTGGGTTATCTACGTAAAACATATTGTCACCAGAAGGCATGACAACAGCAAGCTCTTTATCCTCCGCCCATCTCTGGATATTAGTACCTGACACCCAATCTGTATAATTTCCAAATACTCCATGAAGAAGATACAAAGTCTTGAAAGGTTTATTTTCTCTTACAGTCATACCTGGAAATGTTAATTTGTCGACAGGTAAAATTACATTCATTGGAACCGTTCTTCCTAATGACTTTGACAGAAAATTAACTTGAATTAATGCCATTTTTTTATTCCTCCCTTTTTAACTTACCTAATATAGAAAGCGTTTACCTATAAAGTGTAGAAAAATATCTTATATTTTTCTAGTATTTTTATTAGAAAAATAGAAAAATACTTATGATTAACTATTTTTCACTCCAAACTTTTCCTACGTATAAAATAGCCTCTTTTTTGAAGGATTTTTGTTTATGTACCCCATAAAAACGCTGATAAATTTATGATTAAGTATAAATTGTAGCTCCCACCACTCCCGACATAATAATAACTAAAGCTGGATGCAAACGAAGCTTAACTAGCGCAAATAAAGATAATGCGAAAATCATTAATAGACTTAAAGAATAACATGAAAATGACTGGAGTAATTGATTGCTAATGGCATATTTTATCGCTGCATATCCGATTAATCCTGTAATAACCGGCCGTAATCCATAAAAAGCAGATTGAACATGATTATGTTTACTAATTCGGCAAAAAAATAATGCAATAACAATAACAAGTACTAATGAAGGGATAACCATCCCTACTCCCGCTACAATAACTCCTGTTATACCTTGTACCTGGTAACCTATAAAAACAGCACTGTTAGTTGCAATTGGACCAGGTGACATACCCGCAATCGCAATCACATCTGTAAACTGCTGTGTGGTCATCCATCCCTTATTTATGACTTCCATCTCAATTATAGGGATCATGCATACCCTTCACCAAACGAGACACAACCTATCAATAAAAACACAAAGAATAGTTCAAGTACTATCATCTTACATTCCTCCTTCCAATATGGTAATCTTGTTCATCTGACTGTTCCTTGACTGTATCTATCTTTTCTGGATTTTTCTTGTGGACAAAACGCTTTTTTAGATTAACTAGTAAAATTCCTAAGAAGATTCCGGATAGGATAATAAAAACTGGATGAATATGATAGAAAAATAAAATAATCATTGATCCAACGGAAATTGCTAATGTTGTTCTATCGATTATCGCCGTTTTTCCAATCATGAATCCCGCATAAACAATAAGGGCAACAATTGAAGCACGTATCGCTTTAAATGAAGCCTCAATTATTGGGTTGTGCTGAAACTGCATAAAAGTAATACTGAGAAGGACAACGATCATAAAGGTAGGTAAAAATATACCCAATAATGCGACAATAGCTCCCTTTACCCCTCCTATCCGAAATCCAATGAAGGTCGATGAATTAAGTGCGATTGCTCCAGGAATAGATTCAGCAATAGCAAACACATCTGTAATGTCTTCACGCTTTATCCACTTCTTTTTTTCAACAATTTCTTTTTCGATAAGTGGAATCATTGCATACCCAGCTCCAAATGTAACGGGACTAATTTTCAAAAAGGTCCAAAAGATTTGAAATAACGTCTTGCAATTTACACTCATTTTTTCTCTCCTCATTTACACAACTTTAAGGTCAAATGATGACTAACTACTGTTCACATTAAAAGAATATCATGGTTAAATTAGAAGAGATAATGCAACAAATGCATATGATATAATAGAAAGTTATACTTATAAATCAATAATGTTGCATACTTTATATGAATGAGAATTAGTATTTTAATTGGAATCTAATACTACCATCAAGTTGGGATATAAAATGAACATTGATAGTTTAAAAATGGTTTGTCTTGTAGTGGATGAAGGTAGTATTAGCAAGGCAGCACGACTAAGTTTCGTATCACAACCTGCTGTTACAAGACAAATCCGTCAATTAGAAGAGCAGTACAAAGCAAAACTATTTGAGAGAGGCTCTGGTAAGTTAGTCCTTTCAGAAGCTGGAAAAGTTCTCTATCCATATGCTAAGGAAATTGTCGAATACTCGAAGCGATCCTTTGAAGCATTACAGGAAATAACAGCTAACCACCAAACAGTCCTAAATATTGGCGCAAGCTTAACAATAGGTGAATATCTTTTACCAGGGTTGCTTGGTGATTTTAGTAAACGTTATCCTGATTTAAAGTTCAGCCTATCAGTTGGGAATCCCCTAATATACTTTCTAAGTTAGAGAATAATGAGATTGATATTGCTTTTGTTGAAAGTACTGTTGAAAGCGAGAATTTTATCAGAGAAAAATTTGATGACGATGAACTTATTTTAGTTGTTTCTTCGAAGCATCCTTTGGAAAGATCGAACCGTAATCGATATTCACGAACTGACAAAGGAAAAAATGATTTGGCGTGAACCTGATTCAGGAATGCGTACGATGGTAGAAAATAGCCTTAGTGAGCATGGGGTTCTTGAAAAAAATTAAAAGTACGATGGAACTAGGAAGTTACCAATCCATTAAAAGTGCAGTAGAAGCTGATTTAGGTATTAGTATACTTCCGAAACTAACGGTAAAAAGAGAATTAACATATGGAAATTTACATTCGTTAAAAGTTTCAGATTTTAATATTTCTAGAGTTTTGTGGATGGTACAAAAAACACAACGATTTGAAAAATCAGGTTTAAAATTGTTTGTTGAATTTGTGCGTAGATATTATTGAAATTTTATACCTTACTATGGACATAAAAATAAAATCGAGCAATCTTGTAAGTCCATTGTTTATTATTTAATACTATTTTTTCATAAACTAGGGGCAACATTTAAGAAAATGCCTCTCAACTAAACAAGGCATTTTCTGTTTAATGGAAAAACTTAATGTTGACTGAACTGATTCATATGTTGTTGATTATGCTGATTTAGACTATGACTATAATATGGTTGTGTGCCTTGTTGCATAAATTGGTTTGACATTTGCTGTTCAAGCCTATTACACATCTGGATAACTTCATTGCAACGTTGAATAGCCAGTTCATGTCCATGTAAGCTCTGTTCAATTACTTGCACAGCTTGACGCTCTCTTTGTGCCATTTGTTCTAAAGTAATTGCATTTTGCTGTTCACGTTGTAGCATTTGCTTGTACATGTTACTTGCTTGTTGTGTTTGCTGAATAAGTTGTTGAGCAACCTGACGGCATTGATTAAGTTGTTGCACACCATTATTTTGAAACATATTATTATCACTCCTTTTGGTTTATCAAAGATATCTTTCCCATAAAATTTCATTTCAAATTGTCAATATCTGGGTCATATAAAGGAGAAAAGAGAGATCATCGTCCATCACTCTTTCATCTTATAATTATTCAGTTATTACTACTTACTCCTTAAGTACTCCCTAAATCTATCGTTTTCTATGTGCCATTGCACGTAACGGCATAAACCTCATCATTGCCTCAAACATTTCATATCCATCAGAATCCTCTTCCATATTTTCAAATGGACTTCCTTCATTTGCCTTTGCAAGAACTGCTTGAATAAATGGAGCAAGAATTGGGTATCCTAAAATATCACCCATTGTAGTATTTCTGTGTATTTTCTTTATAAGAGTTACTGTGGACGCAACAGTCAAAACGTCGCTAAGAACGATATCTTTTGAAGATTTTTCCTACTAAGATTTCATATTCACCTGTTTCAACATGCCAATCTTTCAATTTGACATTATACTCTTTACCGATTTCTCATTAAGAAGAAGTTTAAAAATGTCATGTAAAATCCCCATAGCTTTTCTCTCCTCTTACCTTGTTTTATATAAAATTTTTACAGTTAAATAACAGTTAAATGAGGTAAATATTACAATTGAGCATTTCCTGTTTTAGTAAATAGCTTCTTATACTCTTAGCTGGAAGTAATTCTGTGACAATTCATATATTTGTTTCTTAAAGATTGAAATCTATTGTTCTAGTATGTCACAATCATTAAGGGTGAGTATGATTTATTACATTTGACATTCACAAACTACGAAAAAGGATTGTAGGTGCAATTTCAATATGGAACGATCTCTTCTCATACCAACCAAATTACATAGTAGGAGGACTAATTCCATGAGGACCATTAAACTTGGAACAAGCAATTTGGATGTACCTGTTGTAGCTGTAGGTTGTATGCGCATTAACTCTCTTGAAAAACAAGAGGCAGAACGCTTTGTTCAAACAGCATTAAATGAAGGTGCAAATTTCTTTGACCATGCAGATATATACGGTGGTGGTGAATGTGAGGAAATCTTTGCAGATGCCATTCATATGAATGATGACATTCGTGAAAACATCATCATTCAATCAAAATGTGGCATTAGAAATGGCATGTTTGATTTTTCGAAAGAGCATATTTTGGGATCAGTTGACAAAAGCCTGAAGCGATTAAAAACTGATTACCTAGATATTTTACTTCTTCACCGTCCTGATACGTTAGTAGAACCAGATGAGGTTGCAGAGGCTTTTGATATTCTTGAAAACTCGGGAAAAGTACGTCACTTCGGTGTGTCTAATCAAAACCCAATGCAGATCGAATTATTAAAAAAGTCTGTTAAACAACCTATTGTTGCCAACCAGCTACAATTAAGTATTACGAATACAACAATGATTAAAAGTGGATTTAATGTGAATATGGAAAACGATGCAGCAGTCAATCGAGATGGTGGCATTCTAGATTATTGCCGTCTACACGATATCACTATTCAGCCATGGTCTCCATTCCAATATGGATTCTTTGAAGGCGTTTTCCTTGGTAACGATAAGTTCCCTGAGTTAAACAAAAAAATTGATGAAGTTGCTAGCAACTATGGCGTTAGCAACACAACAATCGCAATTGCATGGCTTTTACGCCATCCTGCAAACATGCAACCTGTTATTGGTACAATGAATATCGAACGGTTAATAGATTGCTGTAAAGCTAGTGATATAAGATTAACTCGTGAAGAATGGTATGGCATTTATCGTGCAGCTGGTAATGTCCTACCTTAAATTATAACTGGGCACACACGTACTAAAAGAGCTGGTCATATACTTTTAACTAGTCAGTTTCGAAGTACGAAACTTAAATACAACACATGTAGCATATGAATTGCACAGTAATTCATATGCTATTTTTATTGGTATAACAAGGTAGTTATCATTTTATACCTTTTTCTCACTTGAATTCACATACCTTTTCACAACACTTAGAAATATATATTGAGGTCTCTATCAATGTTGTTCTATACAAAAAGGCGACAAAGAATTTATTATTTATATGGCTGTTTTTCATAAAATTCCACATCCAAAGTTTTTGATGTACTATTCAGCCAATGACTTAGTTTTTGTTACTGTTCTACTTCAAAAGAAGCGCACATTAACTAAATTAAATACACCCAAATGATACATCTTTTAGTAATCGTGTCTGTTAGAATTCCCTGAAGCACTATATAACTAATCTGCTTAAATTTGTTTTTTGGACAATAAATTATAGAAATCCTTCCGTCGACTTATCGATAATTAGATTTTTTATTTCGAATAGTCTCCAATCTTACTATCAAGTCTGTTAATTAACTTCATAGAGATACGAATAAACATTATTAGAGAAAAGATACTGATAAACGTGTGTATCCATGTCCAAGTATGATATTCAATTAAATCGGTATATCTTTCTAATAGAACCTCAATGATCGTTAAAACAGAAGTGTACAATGCACATTTCAGAATCATGCTTGGATACCTTGAATAGTAAGTCGCTTGATAAAAGTAAATACAGACAACTGGAAGTAAAAGATATTCATAAAGAATGCTAGAACTGAAATAGGTACTTAAAAAGCTTATTGGATATTCGATCATTTTTTCTTCCACAACAAGAACACCAAAAAATATCGAGAAAAAAGAGGTCAATAAGTAAATTAAAATCAAATCTTTGATTGGGGGTTTTCTTAAACTATTAAATAATAAAGCGATTCCTATTATGAGTAGTGACCATAAAATGATTCTTTCCACAGATAATCAGTCCTTAAAAAAACTTTCTCATCAGTCATTATAACCAAACCAAAATAAAAATTAATTCATTACTATTAAAACTCTCTACATTTAGTAATGGGAAATTTGAACAAAGATAAAAAATATGATATTTCACTGCTTCATTTGAATGTTAATTGCCTAAAAGGTTTGTTTTTTAGATTAGTGATTTCTAGAACTGCCTGTTCTGCAGACTTAATTGCACCTTCAAGATGTCCCCATATTGAAAATTGTCTCTGTATCTGCAAAAATAATTTTCTTCTCCACATTCCCCCTTGCGATGTTTTTTAGAACCCTACTAGAATAACTTCCATCAGTTAGCCCGTTCTTGTTGTTAGCGCTATTATTCCTATCACCATAGCTCTTTGTATGTTATAATGCGTGTGTTATTATTAACTATTTATTAAAACTATTTATTAAAAATATTTACTATACTATAAGGAAGTGAATAATAAAAATCTCATAGAGTGATCTAATCTAAAATACTTCTCAATCTCTCTATCTTTGTTATCAAACCTGTGAAATGAAGGTATGCTTATGTCAAATTTATCTAATAGTAAAAAGTTATCTATTATTGCAGTAACCTGGCCTATTTTTATTGAATCTCTTTTACATTTTTCCTTAAGAACAGCCGATGTTTTTATGTTAAGTAAGGTTTCGGATGCAGCAGTTGCTTCAGTTGGAGTGGCTAACCAATTACTAATTTTCTTGTTTTTTCTTTTTCAATTTATTGCAACAGGTACATCAATTGTTGTGGCTCAATATCTTGGTGCAAAGAAATTTGATGAAATCAAAAAATACACCGGGAATGGAATTTTGATTAACTTCTTCTTTGGAATTATCGTTGCAACCTCTATCATCGTGTTTAGTAAACAACTATTAGGATTATTTCAATTGGAGCCAGAGCTTTTTGCACAGGCAAGAATTTTCCTAATGATTGTCGGGGGAGCTCTTGTTTTTCAAGCGATGAGCATTACAATGTCCACAATCATTCAAACACATGGATACACAAAAGAAACAATGTTTGTTAGTGGTGGAATGAACATCATCAATATCTTAGGAAATTATCTCTTTATTTATGGAGCATTCGGCTTTCCTCAATTGGGAGTTCCTGGGGTAGCCATCTCTACAGCGTTTAGTCAGTTTTTAGCACTTATTGCTTTTGGTTTTGTCCTCTATTATCGAGTAGGACTAAAATTGACGTGGAATGATTTTATCGATTTACAAAAGGAACGCCTAAAAAAAGTCTTAGGTATTGGGATTCCAGCATCGATGTCGATTCTCTCTTATTCTAGTAGCCAAATTGTGACAACAGCGATTATTACCTTGTTAGGAACGCAGCTCCTCGCTACAAGGATTTACACCTTAAATATTATCTTTTTTATTACGATTTTAGGCGTATCCCTTGGAAGAGGATCCCAAATTATTGTTGGACATTTGATTGGTGCTGGGAAAATGGACGAAGCGTATAGACAAGGTGTTCGTAACGTTCGTTGGAGTATTCTATTGGCAGTGACTATGACATCCATTATTGTGTTAGTTAGAGAACCTCTCCTTGGTATCTTTACAAACGATCAAGAAATTATTAAAATTGGAGCTTTTCTTCTTGTCATGGGATTTTTACTTGAACCAGGAAGGTGTTTGAATCTTGTTTATGGTGCAACTTTACAGGCCGCTGGTGACGCTCGGTTTATGATGATTGTCTCTGTTACAGTCATATGGGCGTTTAGTGTTCCTATGTACTATCTTTTAGGTATTCATTTTGGATGGGGCTTAATTGGAATATGGATTGCTTTCATAGCAGATGAGTGGGTGCGAGGAATCGCTTTATGGATTAGATGGAAAAGCCGGAAATGGGAGAAAAAGGCTCTTGTTAAGCATGAAAATTTAGAAAACAAGAAAACAGCATAGCTTTTACATCATTTTTTCTTAACATCCTACCCCACGCATTCCACGCCAATTTAGGCTGTGGAATGCGTGGATGTAGTTATTAGTTATTTCTAAGTGTCGTATCTGGTGAAACATACATCAATCAACGATAATTGCTAACTACATTCTTTCACAAATTCGAATAAAATGCTGTATTTGCTACGAAGTAAATGCCCACTGTTTCATCGGTTTCTTTTTTATTTTAAGTCTACATTTTATTTAGATGTATAGTTTCCCTTGTTAATGTTACAGCGTTTTCACATACGAATTATCATGAGATAAGTAGTACGAATTTTGGTGTAAAATCAAAAATTGAACTCAATATCTGAATTACATAATATACTACAAGCAGCTCTTTTTTATCTCTTGTATGTACCTATAACAACCCACTATTTCCACATTATACCTATATCTCCATTTATTAATGCATACTGAATTTACACCGTTACCTTTAGGTAAGTAACTAACAATATGAACTACTACTTACAAACATTTCACTACTTACTTTTGCTTGAATTGTTTTATACAATGGAAATGAATGTAAAATATAGGAGGGGATTGGGACATGAAAATTGAACATATTACTGACTATACGGTATTAAACAATGGTGTACGTATGCCTTGGCTTGGGCTAGGGGTTTTTCAGGTAGAAGATGGACAAGAGGTCATTCAGTCTGTACGCCATGCACTTGAAGTAGGATATAGATCAATTGATACAGCAGCTGGTTATCGAAATGAAACTGGTGTTGGTGCTGCTATCAAAGAATGTGGCATCCCACGCGAGGAGTTATTTATTACGACTAAATTAGCTAACTCAGATCAAGGATATGAATCAACTCTGAGAGCATTTGAAGAAAGTCGCCGCAAGCTAGACCTAGATTATATAGACCTTTATCTCATTCACTGGCCTGGTAAAGATAAATACAAAGAAACATGGAAAGCCTTTGAAAAGTTACATAAGGAAGGATACATTCGTGCGATTGGTGTTAGTAATTTCAAGATTCACCATCTTGAGAGCTTAAAACAAGAAAGTAATACTATTCCTGCTGTCAATCAAGTTGAATATCATCCTCTTCTTAACCAAAAAGAGCTTCTTCAATATTGTAAAGCCGAGGGTATTCAATTAGAGGCTTGGTCTCCTATCATGAAAGGAAACCTAGATTTACCTCAAATTACTGAGATAGCGAATAAATATGGTAAAACACCTGCACAAATTGTACTTCGATGGGATTTACAACACGGAGTCGTAACAATTCCTAAATCTGTTCGCAAGGAACGCATCCTTGAGAATGCGAACATTTTTGATTTTGCTTTATCTGAAGAAGATATGAACGCTATTGATAGCATGAATAAAGACTATCGTTTTGGCCCCGATCCAGACGAACTTCTATTTTAATAATTATGTTTTGGCAATTCAGATTACATCTCTGAATTGCTTCTTTATTCTTCCTCCTCAACAAACATGCACATTTGTCATTTATCTTCTTTACCGTACCCCTTTTTCCTTATTGAGAATAGTTTCTTAAGACATGTTAAACAATATAGAAATGATTATTCACTAAAGTTTTACACTCTTTATACGCCATATTTATTGTGGAGGAGACTTTAGATTGACTAAGATAAATTATTGGAATCCAAACGATACTAGCTTTTGGCATTCGAAAGGGAAAAAAATAGCCAGGAAAAATTTATGGATATCCATTCCAAATTTACTAATTGCATTTAGTGTATGGCAGATTTGGTCCATGTTGTCACTGCGTTTAATTGATGCAGGATTTCCTTATACAACAGAACAAGTTTTTTCCTTAACAGCTATTCCAGCATTAACCGGGGCAATCGTTAGGATTTTCTATTCTATTGGAGTAACATATACAGGTGGAAAAACCTGGACAGTACTATCGACTCTCATCCTTCTTATACCAGTCACCGGAATAGGTTTGGCACTAAGAAATCCAGAAACACCTTATGCTACTATGGTTTTACTCGCTGCCCTTTGTGGTTTTGGAGGAGGAAATTTTGCATCTTCTATGGCTGCAATCGGACCTTTCTTTCCAAAGGCAAAACAGGGTTCTGCTCTCGGAATTAATGGTGGATTAGGAAATCTTGGTGTTAGTTTAGCACAATTTCTCATCCCCATCGTCATTACATTCCCTCTTTTCGGAACTCTAGGAGGGAATTCGCAGATTATTGAAATCGGCCATACCCCAACACAGCTATGGCTCCAAAATGGGGCTTTCGTTTGGGTTATTCCTATCATCCTGTTTGCATTATTAGCATTATTCGGGATGACAAATTTACCGATTGAGAAACCAACACTTTCCGTTCAGTTACAGGTATTTAAACGAAAACATATGTACCTGGTCACAGTTCTATATATTATGTCATTTGGCTCATTTATCGGATATTCGGCAGCTTTTCCGTTGTTATTAAAGGGGCAATTTCCTGAAATAAATGCCGTTTCGCTTGTTTTTATTGGTCCGTTACTAGGCGCTTTAGGGCGACCTGTAGGAGGTTATCTGGCTGATAAGTTTGGTGGTGCAAAGGTATCTTTGATTGACATTGGAGTTATGATACTTGGGATTGCCGCTGTACTTATTTTTATTAGTGATAATTCCCGGAGTTTTCTTGGCTTTTTTCTTTCCTTTCTATTGTTATTCGCTTCTGGTGGGATTGCTAATGGTTCGATATTTACAATGTTTCCTATCATCTTTGGTCCTAAGGAATCTGCAGCTGCGATAGGTTTTGCCTCTGCGATTGGGGCATTTGGAGGATTTTTTATTCCACAAATGTTTGGCTGGTCCATTCAGCATACCGGTGATGTTAGTATCGCTTTATATCTGTTTGTTATCTATTACTTATTGTGTGCAGGGGTCATTTGGGTTTATTACGCAAGGGAAGATGCAGAAATTCCAATTGATTCTTTAAGAACACAATAGATTGCTACGATCATAAGCCTCTCAACTACGTTTTAGAGAGGCATTATTTCTGTTCAAATTTAGAAATTGCTAACATTTAGTCTCTCAAAGATTATAAATAATTTACTATGTCTAAAATACTATTGAGAAACAGATTCGATAAAATATTTAACGGCTCTTCTCTACTTTGTATAAGAATAGGTGGATATTATTAAATGGTCCGTATCACTAAAATTCAGCTATTTACACTTATTATGTTATTTGAAATAGGGAGTATCACTCTCTTTGCACTAGGTATAGGAGCAAAACAAGACGCTTGGATTGTAGTGTTACTTGCTTCACTCGTTGGGCTAGTTCTATTATGGGTTTATACACAAATCGCCAAGTACTATCCACAGCAAAACTTTTCTGAAATCTTAAATAATTTGTTAGGTAAAAAGATTGCAAAACCTTTACTTTTTCTTTTTGGGCTATACTTCTTGAGTGGTGCAAGTCACAATTTTTATGAATTTGGCCATTTAATTAAAATGACTGCACTTCCTAGAACACCTCTCTTAGTCATTTTATATTTATTTATTATTGCAGCAATCTATATTCTTTCTCTAGGTTTTGAAGTATTTGCTCGTACTTCAGAAATCTTATTTCCAGTTTTTTTAATCTTTCTAGTTGCAATTTATATCATTACATTATTTTCAGGTAATTTTGAAATTGAAGCGATTTTACCTGTTTTAGGAAATGGGATGTCCCCTGTTTTATCAGAACTATATTTTGTCATTGCATTTCCGTATGGAGAGATGGTTGTTTTTCTTATGTATTGGCACTATGTTGATCAACAACAAGTGATTAAAAAAACAGCATTTTCAGCAATTCTATTTTCAACTGTAGCAATCCTTTTCACATTGATTGCCATTATTTCAGTATTAGGTCCAGACCTTGCTAGTAATGCTGAAATACCTTTATTAGAAACTATCTTATCAATAAATATTGGTGATATCATTACAAACCTAGATCTTATCGCTGTATTAATTATGTTTATTGGTGGATTTTATAAGATGTCCCTTCATTTTTACGGATTTGTGCTAACCATCACTTGGTTACTAAATGCAAAAAGTCCCAAAAAGATACTGACTATTTCAGGACTGCTTTTTCCTTTATACGTTATCTATCGTTTTCCAGGTTTAGATCATAAACATTGGAAAGGCGACTTAGACATGTTTAACATTTTACTATACGCTTTTATTCCGATCTTGCTTTTACTTATCCTTACTATCAAACAAAAAACTCAATTCTCCCAAAAGGAGCATCCACATGCCAAGCATCCAAACAATAATTAGTGAAGACATTCATACAGGCATTATGTTCATTGGCGGTTGCCTGTATGTCCTCCTTTTATTACTCATTGCTTTATATCACTCGATTGTTTCAATGTTTAAACGGTAAGTTACATTATTCAACTGGTTTAAAAGGACCTTTCATTAATCCTGAACTTTTAATATTCACTTTAACGTTTACTGAAAATGGTACCTCCGCAAACTTACTAGGCCAATCATCTTTTACTTGAATCCAAGTTTCTGGGTACTTTTTATTTAAAGCTTCTCCAAACCCGAAAATATCGGTTTGAAAACCTTTTGCTTTTTCTATTACCTTGTTTACTTCCTCTTCAATTACTTTTTCATTTTCCTTTTCTAGTGTTGTTAGAAACTCAACTAGTTGTTTTGAATCTTTAAAAATACTAGTTGCCTGTTGTTCCGTCACTACACCATCTTCGCTAATATCTATTGTAAAGCCAATGTGGTTGCCGATTACCTCTGGGATAATTTTAGCATCCATTTTATTTACTTCCACACTTACAAATTTTGAGGCTTCAATTGGTGAAGGAAGAGAGATTGCACCTGATTCGATATCCCCAGATACCCATCGATATCCTCTTGTTTCGCTTTCATTTAAAAAACCTGCCAATTTATCCACTTTAAAAACAGCTCCACCAGACAGCTTTACTATTTTCTCCTGTGAATTATCAATTCTTTCTTCAATTGAAAGCACACCAACTACTGGGTCTATGCCGCTTCCTAATGTTTCTTTATAAAATTTTAACATGTTAATTGAAGTAGAGTTTAATTGGTACTTTGTATTTTCAATGACACTTTTTAAAAAGTTAGCTGGAACTCGAGAAACTCCCCCTGATCTAATTTTTAAAATATCCCTTGCACTTGTGCCTTTCGCAATACAAATCCATACGTAGCCCCTAATCTCCTTCCCTCTTTGAAACGAATCTAAAATTGAAAGCAGGCCATCTTTTGCTATTTCCTCACTTAAAATAATTACTTTATTATGGGCATAAAACCCTTTACGATCAACTATTTGGTTGGTCTTTCTGATTGCATCAAAGATAGTTTTACCTGTTGTGGAAACCATTAAAAATGGTTTTTCTGGACTTGGATTTTGAGTACTCTCTGCAGCAGGCTTTAAGATTTGTGATGTGAAAATATATTCACCATTTTCAGGATCCTTGTCAACAGCAATAGCGGCTACGATTCCGATTTGAGGTAATTCCTTACGATCCCAGCACCCTGTTAAAAAAAATAAACAAAGAATCACTATAAATATCTTTTTCAAATTACTCTTCTCCTTTCATTAAATTAGGGCTTTGAGGTCGATTTTGTAAACTTTGCTTTTTTGATTCTTGCCAGGTAATTGATTGAGGTCTTGATTTTAAAAACCATAACGGTAACCGGATAATCGAATCCTTCCACTCGCTCCAAACAATTGGTGCTTGTGGAGTTAAATAAGGTGTACCAAAGGAACGTAATGAACACATATGTCCTAATATCATTAAAAAACCCATTAATATTCCATATAGACCCAATGCTCCAGCTAATAACATAATCAGAAACCTAGATAAAATATTTGCATCATTTAGTGCCGATACAACAAATCCACAGATTCCTGTCAGAGCAATAACAATTACCATTGGTGCACTCACAAATCCTGCTTGGACAGCTGCCTCCCCTATCACTAATGCTCCAACAATACTAATTGCAGCTCCAACAGGTCGGGGCATTCGGACACCTGCTTCACGAAGAATTTCAAATACAACTGCCATTAACATTGCTTCAATAAAGGTAGGAAAAGGCACCTTTTCTTCTGCTGCTGCCATCGATGTAAGAAGTAGTGCTGGTACCATTTCATGATGATATGTTGTTAATGCTATATATAATCCTGGGCTAGCGATAGTTAAAAAAAGACACAATAAACGCAATAACCTTATTAAGGATGATAAATAGGGACGAGAATAATAATCTTCTCCTACTTGCAACGTTTCAACAAAAAGATGCGGGACTGTTAATACAAAAGGAGTACCATCACAGAAAATTGCAACCCTACCCTCAAGAATTTTGGCTGCGATTTTATCAGGCTTCTCACTATTGGCAATCGTAGGAAAAATGGAATATGGATGATCTTCAATGAATTGCTCAATATAACCAGATTCCAAGATTACATCTGTATCAATTCTACCTAACCGATTTTTCACTTCCTCAATAACCTTTGGATTTGCAATTCCCTTTATATAACCAATCCTAATATTCGTCTTTGTTTGCTTTCCTAGCTTCATTCCTTCAAAAACTAAGTTTGGATTTATTATTTTCCTCCGAATTAATGAAGTATTTACCTTTAACACTTCATTAAAACCTTCTCTTGGCCCCCTTACACTTGACTCAGTATCCGGTTCCTCCACTTTTCTTGCCTCATATCCTTGTGTGCTTACACTAAGAGCCGAATCATATCCATCAATGAAAATAACCGTTTCACCAGCTAGTATATACTCGACTGCTACATCCATAGCTTGTGTTTCCTGCAGTGTTGCAGTACTTAATATCCTTTTTTTAATACTAGTTAATAAATCCAACTCTATCGAATTAGAATTAATAAAATCTGGTTCCATCAATGACTTTACAATGTGGTCTTTTATATATTTTTCTTTTACGAGACCATCAATAAATACTATGAAAACATTAATGGTCCTTTGGCAAAATACGTCTATTTCCCGATATTTCACATCATCATTTAATCCTAGGATATTTTTAATTGCACTTATGTTGTTTTCTAAATTTTTATCAATCATGTTTGCATTTTGAACCGATTCTTTCTCCTGAGAAGGCACCTCTTTTCTATTCGAATCCTTTTCTTGTTGGGAGATTTTAAGTAACGATTCAATTTTTTTTGGATATCGGAACTTTTTCACCATATTAGGACCTCTTTTGCTCCATTTATTCTTACTATTATTTGTAATCTAAAGGATAAAATTCCATAAAAAAAGCCTATCTCAAAATAAGAGAGACTTTTTTTCGCAATCATTTAATTACAATTCCTTTAGATCAAATGATATTACTCTGTTTGTATTGGGATTATAAATAACATTTCCCTGGATTTTTATCGTTTCTTGTGGAGATTGCAAAACAAATTCATACGTTTCTTTTATCTGAGATGGAGACATTTCTGTTTTTCCTACCGATCTATAGTCCGTTACATTATAGGAAGGATATGCGGATTGAGTTACTGCTAATAAATATTTCCCCCATTTCTCTTGCTCTACTTCGGGTGAAGGAATGATTTCAATTTGTATGACGCCTTGGTTTAAATTTCCTCCTATTGCTTGAAACGCTCTTCGGTGAAGGTTGAGTCTGTTTGGCGGATAATCAGCAACCTGATCCACTACTTCAACCAATAGCTCTCTAGGTACCGGTGAAGAAAGATTTCGAACCTTTAATGTTTGCCCACATTTATAAGGACTGCTTGATCCAACTGCTACAGTCATATATTGATTATCTGACCATGGTATACCACATTGTGTAACCTGTCCTCCATCCGTCCATGTTGCTTGACCTCTTACAGGTTGTTGACGTACAAATTGATAAAATTGTTCATGGGAACCCCTATGATAACTATTGGATGGGTAATGGACATAAGGATTTGTTGGTTGAAGTGGCTGCTGGTATGGATAATTGCCCCCATAATATTGGTAATAATTCATTCCTATTTCCTCCTGTCATTTACAAACTCCCTACAACATATGTAATTTTGTGGTTGACCTGTGACAATACTTCACTACCCTTTTTTTCATGTAAGATGATCAAACCAAAACATAGCCTAATAAATGTTGCTAAGTTGTAAAACATAGCATCCAAAATTTTGTAAAGCGATTGTTTGAAACCATTATTGTCATGATAGTGATTAGACATTCCCTTGAATAATACGTTCAAAAAAAATATCAAAAATTGATTGATGCTGATCCCCTCATCTGGGTCTGTTAGGGTCCGCTCTTTTCGGTTGGGGGGCAAGTCAAAACTGAGTTTGGTAAATAAGCGGAGAAAATTCCTTTAATTTGAGTTAGCACTGAAATAGAACTTAAATAGAGGGAAAAATTCCTCCTATTGACCCCAAAAATGTGAAGATAGGCAATTTTGCATTGCATAAGTGGAAAATTTCCCTCTATATTCCCCGGAACGAGCTCTATTCTGCATCTTAACGGGAAAATCTTCTCTTATTTTAAATATCACTGGTTACTCCTCAATTAAGGATTAGACTTCTTATGTTTCAAAAAAAGCTATGTGAGCCTCATTTAGATGCTCTGCAGGAAGCTTTCTAGATGCAGAGGGCTACCCAACTGATGAAGTCTGTCCGTTTTTTAGTTAACATCATAACTATCCAACTATAACGTACTTACTATGCATTAATTGTAAAACAATTTGCATGTTAAAGTAGGGTGAAATTATAGTGGGAAAATGGCTGTTGTACCCCTACAATTTTGGTGCATTTTGGCTATCCAAATTTTCATATCATTCCCCAAAAAAATGCTTTACATCAATAAAGGATGAGGGTCAATATCATATGGAAATGAGCAATCATATTAAGTTCATTTTTTTATGTTTGTGATAGGAAATGGAACCCGTTAGTCATTTTGATGATTTTTTCGTTTCATTCTATATAGTTAGTAAACAACATTGTTCAAGTATGTTTAGTTAAAATATAATAAACTAGTAAAGTGATTTTTTTGAATAGTCTTTATAATCACTTTTATAAAAACATGAATGTAGGAGAGGAAGGAACTTATTATGAAACTTGAAAGAGGACAAAAATTTTTGCTAATTGGTGATTCGATTACTGACTGTGATCGAGCAAAGCCTGCTGGGGAAGGATTGTTTGATGCATTAGGTAAAGGTTATGTTTCTTATGTAGATGCACTTTTTCAGTCTGTTTATCCAGAGTTGAGCATTCGAACTGTAAATAAAGGAATTAGCGGTAACACTGTTCGTGATTTAAAACCTAGATGGAAGGAGGATGTATTAGACCAAAAACCTGATTGGTTATCTATTATGATTGGAACGAACGATGTATGGCGTCAATACGATACGCCATTCATCAATGATTGGCATGTTTATCTTGATGAATATGAAGCAACGCTAGAACAGTTAGTGAAAGAAACCAAACCACTCGTAAAAGGCCTAATCCTGATGACACCTTTTTACATAGAAAGTAATGAAGGCGATGCGATGAGACGCACAATGGATCAGTACGGTGCTGTTGTAAAACGTATTGCAAAGGATCATGATTGTATTCTTGTCGATACACAAGCGGCATTTAATGAAGTTCTGCAGCATCTTTATTCTGCAACACTAGCATGGGATCGTGTGCATCCAACTGCAGCTGGTCATATGATCTTGGCAAAGGCATTATTAAAAGAACTTGAGTTTGAGTGGAATAGAGCATAATTTATAGCCAATAAAACAATACCAAAATGTCAGTTACCAAAGCTGTTAACAAAACTTTTTTTGAAGGCCCTTCATAAGCATTATCTCTCGCTTAATAAGAGCCCTCATTGAATTTTGCAGATGGTGACTGACATACACTTATATATCTCTTCCAAATATACACAATTAAGATGCCATAGAATATATTGTGATAACTAGTAATTCTATGGAGGTGTTTTCAATAATTCATACCGTTAAATCTGGAGAAACACTAGGTCAGATTTCGAGAGATTATCGTAAAGCCCTATGGGAGATTATTCAAGCAAATCCTTCAGTTAATCCCAATCTAATTTATCCAGGTCAATCTATCGTTATCCCTGGCTTACCATCACCTCAAACCATTCCATATAGAATTGAGGTATCTGTAACCAACAGGTGGCTACGACTTCATAAAGATGGAGTCTTACAAAAACAATACCCAATTGCTGTAGGAAGAATGCTATATGCAACACCTGTAGGAAATTTTATTATCATAAATAAAGCACCAAACCCTGGAGGACCGTTCGGTACGATGTGGATGAGTCTTTCCAAAGAACACTATGGTATTCATGGAACCAATGATCCAAATTCGATTGGGAAGGCTGTATCAAGAGGTTGTATTCGTATGTATAATCGTGATGTGGAGGAATTAGCTAGAATCATTCCAATTGGCACACTTGTTACAATTCACCCATAATAAGAACTGAAAACACCCTTGTAATACTTGTAAGCAATTCGGTTTTATAATAGAAAATTAAAGTAACAGTTATTACAGCAAATGAACTCAACGTTTCGTTTGCTTATTTTATTAACATTACAAGGTGTTTGAAGTTTTAACCACTGAATTGCAAACAGTTTTTTCACACATTTAGCAAGATGGCAATAGCTATTGATCACCAGTAAAATAGGCTAAAAACACTGTGAAAGTTGATACTAACTCTAGCCTGGTAGTTAGTGCAATAATTCAAAAATGGAACGAGGATCCTAACCTATCCTCAAAACGACGGATTTTAAGCAAATAACGGAATGAGAATCAGCCAAATTAATAAAGAGGATCCTCATTCCGCTACTATGAAAAGCAACTTTTCTGAAACAAAAATATAGTAATACTTGGGTGTTTTTTGTTTCAGTATCAAATCATTATAAAGTTTTTGAACCTGATGCAGAAGGAACTTTTTCGAAAGATACCTCTTCAGTACAAATCATCTTATTGACTGCACTAAAGAGGGCTTTTACTGATGATGTCATAATATCAACATCAATTCCACATCCCCAAAATACCTTGCCGTTTTCTGATGTGATGCCAACATATGATACAGCTTGTGATTTTGAACCACGTTCTAATGCGTGCTCTTTATAAACCAAATTTGAATAAGTTAATCCTAATTGGGTTTGAAGTGCATTACTGATAGCATCTAATCGGCCATTTCCTTCACCATCGAATTCTTGGATATCACCGTTAAGCTTTATTTCCAAATTTGTTTGATAATTATCATGCTTACTAAATTGATAATTGATAAACTCAATTGGAGCTACTACGTTTACATATTCCTTCACGAAAATATCGTAGATTTCGTTAGGCATTAATTCCTTATGTAAACGGTCAGAAACATTTTTCACAGCATACCCGAAACTTTCACGCATTTCCTGCGGCAGCTCTAGTCCATAATTTTGTTCAAGAATATAGCCAATACCACCCTTACCAGATTGGCTGTTAATTCGAATGATATCTCCTTCATACTCACGCCCAATATCCATTGGATCAATTAATAAATATGGTACAGTCCAGTATTTACAATCTTTTTCTTCTCGCCACTTCATTCCTTTTGCAATCGCATCCTGATGTGAGCCAGAAAATGCAGTAAATACAAGTTCACCACCATATGGATGACGTTCTGGAACCTTCATTTTCGTTAGTGGTTCATATGCAGCAATGATTTCTGGAATATTTTCAAAGTTAAGCCTTGGATCTACTCCATGTGAAAACATATTTAAAGCCAATGTAACGATATCAACATTACCAGTTCTTTCTCCATTTCCAAACAAGGTACCTTCAACACGCTGCGCTCCAGCAAGCATTCCCAATTCTGCATCTGCAACACCTGTACCACGGTCATTATGTGGGTGTAAAGATAAAATCACATTTTCACGATAATTCAAGTGATCACTCATATACTCAATTTGGCTTGCGTACACGTGTGGCATTGAAAAAGAAACAGTTGCTGGAAGATTGATAATAACCTTGTTATCAGAAGTTGGTTGCCAAACGTCAAGCACTTTGTTACAGATTTCAAGAGCAAATTCCATTTCTGTTCCTGTAAAACTTTCAGGAGAATACTGGAATCTAAAGTTTCCTTCAGTTTCATTCGAATATTTATTTAATAACTTTGCACCTGTTATAGCAATATCAATAATTTCTTCTTTAGATTTTTTAAACACTTGTTCACGTTGTGCAACAGAGGTAGAGTTATAAAGATGTACAACTGCATTTTTTGCACCTTGCAATGATTCAAATGTTTTTTTGATAATATGTTCCCTAGACTGTGTTAATACTTGTATCGTCACATCATCTGGAATCAAGTCCTCTTCAATTAACGTACGTAAAAAAGCATATTCTGTTTCAGAAGCTGCCGGAAATCCGACCTCTATTTCCTTAAATCCAATTTTCACTAGTAATTGAAAGTATTCTAATTTTTCTTCAAGACTCATTGGAACAACTAATGCTTGGTTTCCATCTCGAAGGTCCACGCTACACCATGTTGGTGCTTCAGTGATATACTCCTTCTCGCTCCATTTCATACTTTTTACTGGAGGCATAAAATAACCCCTTGAATACTTTGTATAATTTTCCATTTGTCACTCATCCCCTTATATTCATGACTGTAAGAAAAGCTCATGCGCCTTGGTCAGCCCGATCAGCAAATGTTTTGTTGCAATAAAAGTTTCTCATTATTAAAGGCTAGGTGCTGTAGCTAGACAGTAAAAATTAAAATTTTGTACTTTCTTATCTTGAAATAAAAAAGCCTTCCATCCCTATACTAATAGAGACGAAAGACTAGTAATGTCTCACGTGGTACCACTCTGATTTCATACCAATCCGGTATGCACTCTTACAGATATAAAGGACTATTCCCTTCTATATCCTCCTACAATAACGGGCAGGCCCCGTCTCCACCTACTCTTTTCTCAATTTCAGCGAGCTACTTCAAGGCGAGTTCGAATTTTTCTCACGACTGTTTTGCACCATCCAACAGCTCTCTGAGCGCTAAAAAAATTCTACTATTCCTCTTCGATGTATTTAAATATTTAGAATATTGTACTATATAAATATGGACTTTTCAAGCTAATTCATTGATATATTGTCAATCAATAGTGAATTGTCAGAAAGAAATGGACAGAAGAATGCTACGTAGTGCAAAGATATCACACTACTACCATCCATCTCTTAACTATTATTTACTATTAATTATTGTACTCATTGATAAAGTCTTAAATCAACACGACGAATTTTTCCTGAATCTGTTTTTGGAAGTTGGTTAATAAATTGGATCATTCTAGGGTATTTATACGGTGCTGTTAATTTTTTTACAAATAATTGGATTTCCTTCTTTAAGTCCTCAGAGCCCACTATTTCATCCTTTAAGACAATAAATGCTTTTACTACATTACCTCTAATTTCATCCGGAGCTGCCACAACCGCACATTCTTTCACAAATTCATGTTTCAGCAATGCATCTTCCACTTCAAAAGGACCAATCGTGTACCCTGAACTTATAATGACATCGTCATTTCTACCTTGAAACCAGTAATAATTATCTTCATCCTTCGATGCCCTATCACCTGTTAGAAAGTAATTACCACGGTATGCATTAGTTGTTTTTTCACTGTCTTTATAATATTGTTGAAAAAGTGATGGAAAATCCTTTCTTACAGCAACCGTTCCAACTTCATTCACTTTAACTGGAACACCCTGTTCATCTACAATTTCCATAAACTCACTGAGTAAAGGTTGTCCCATTGAGCCAATTTTATCAGGATTTTCATTTAAGTTCGCAACAAGTAATGTACTTTCTGTCTGTCCATAACCATCTCGAATCTCAATATCAAAATTACGTTTAAAAACATCTATCACTTCACGATTTAATGCTTCTCCAGCAGAAACAGCTGTATGCAAGTTCTCCAAATGATAAGATGAAATTCCATCTGTTTTAGCCATCATACGATATTCGGTTGGTGTGCAGCACAATACATTAATTTTGTTTTCTTGGAGAAGTTGGAGATATTTTTCAGGTTGGAACTTCCCATTATATACAAACCCTGTCGCTCCTGAACCCAATATCGATAAGAATGGACTCCAGACCCATTTCTGCCAGCCCGGAGCAGCTGTTGCCCAGACAGTATCATTTGCACTAATATTCAGCCACTTCCTAGCAGCAATTCGTAAATGGGCGTACCCCCAGCCGTGACTGTGAACAACACCTTTTGGCTGTCCTGTTGTTCCCGAAGTATAAGCAAGAAAAGCATAATCATCTTTTGTTGTATTAACAGTAGCAAAGCTATCAGATTCATTATCTATTAAGTCGTCCATTAACTTCCAATCAGCCACTTCTTCCCCAAATACAATTTTGAATTGTAAAAATGGAGTTGCTTCTCTAATATTCTCAAATTCCGAAACAAATTTGTGATATGAAATAACCGCCTTTGCTTCTGAATGATTTAAACGGTAAACCAAATCTTTTGCCCTTAATAATTCTGAAGCTGGACTAATGACTAAACCAGCTTTTAAACAAGCTAAGTATATGACATATGACTCTATCAAACGAGTTGTCATAACAACCACTCTGTCACCTTTTTCTAGTCCTAAGTTTGTTAACCCATTTGCTAGTTTGTTTGCTTTATATATTAAGGTAGAATATGCAACGGACATTCTTGTACCATCTTCTTTTTCAAAAATCAATGCTGATTTGTCCGAAAAATGCTTATCAATTTCATTTGCAATGTTATAGCTTTCTGGTGCTAGTAATGTGTTTATATCCATAGATGCATCCTCTTTTCTTACATATCATTTAATACCTACTACTAATAACTACTACCATAACGCTTTAGTCAATTATAGTCATTACTATTCATGAAAGTAAAGTTATAAAATTGATAGAGAATTAGTATATTTATTTTCTTGCTAGCTACATAAATCAAAGAAACGCTAAGATATCTTAGCGTTCTTTGATTTATTTATTTTTAGTTAAAAGACTCATCTTCACGGACCAAACATCCTCACTTAACGCAACTGGATAATGCTCAGGATTTAATTTTCTTAGATATTCTTCCCAAAATATGTTTGTCTGTTGATTGTGATATTCTCTAATTTGTTCAAGAGTTGGCAACTGATATACCTGAGCTCCATTCACAAAAATTGGTTTTAATAGCTCTATCGCATAAAAGTCACTTATATCTTTTTGAAGGTATGTATGAACTGGATCGAACATTCTGATTTTCTCTTTACTATTTACATCTTCATCTAAAAAGGCGATGTAATCCCCCTCTGCCTTGTTTGTACTTTTTTCAATAATACGGTAGACCGTTTTAAGACCAGGGGTTGTAATCTTTTCAGGGTTTCCTGAAATTTTAATGACAGGGATATATTCGTCTTCTTCCTTCCGTGCTACGAGCTTGTATACCCCACCAAGTGATGGGTTATCCGCAGCAGTAATTAATTGTGTTCCTACTCCCCAAGCATCTATTTTGGCACCTTGGACCTTTAAATCAAGAATGACATTTTCATCAAGGTCGTTACTTGCAACAATTGTTACGTAATCCAAGCCAGCATCATCCAGGAGCTTTCGCGCGCTTTTTGACAAATAAGATAAGTCACCACTGTCTAAACGTATACCTTTTAGTCGGTGTCCTTTTGCTTCTAGCTCTTTTCCAACCTTTATCGCATTCGGCACACCTGAACGCAATGTATCATATGTGTCAACTAAGAGAACAGTGTGATCCGGAAAAACATCTGCATAAGCTCGAAAAGCCTCAAGCTCTGTTTCAAAGTCCATTATCCAAGAATGGGCATGTGTTCCAATAGAAGGGATACCAAAACGTTTCCCAGATTCCATATTACTTGTTCCATCGAATCCTGCTATATACGCAGACCTCGATCCCCAAATTGCGGCATCAGCTTCCTGAGCCCTTCTAGTTCCAAATTCAAAGAATGTACTTTCAGGAGACACACGCTTAATTCTAGAAGCCTTTGTAGCAATCAATGTTTGGTAATTCATAAAATTCAACAGTGCTGTCTCAATTAGTTGCGCTTCGAAAATTCGAGCTTCGACCCTTATAATAGGCTCATTCGGGAATATAATTGTCCCTTCTTCCACTGAGTATAAATTCCCTGTAAATGAAAAATCCCTTAGTTCATTTAAGAATTCTTCATCGTAACTTTCTTGTTGGCTTCTTAAATATTCGATATGTTCTTCAGAGAATTTAAGGGCATTAATATAATCCACAATTCTTTCCAGACCCGCAAATACAGCATATCCATTATTAAAAGGATTTTTTCGAAAATATGCGTCAAATACCCTTATTTTATTATGACGTTTCATTTTCCAATGAGCATAAATCATATTAATTTGATACTTATCCGTATGAAGCGTAAGATTAGCAAGATCCATTATTTATTCTCCTTATATCTCATTCCAAATTGATATATATGTATTTGTATTATTTACTTGTTTCAAGGGAATACACGTACTTTATGGTAAAAATCCCCTAAAAACAAATGCTCTTCTTACTATATTTGAAAACTACTGCTAATAGCAAGACATAAGTATATGAATTACGAAAGGTTTGTGAAGACTGCGAGAGTAAATTGTTGGAGACAAGTTTGTGTTTGAGGTTATGCTGAGACACTTTTAGTAAAATGAGGCTGTGATGTCCTTCAACAACATGATGAAGGACATTTCTTACACCATTAATGAACGTTACTTTTGTTCGTCCAACTGACTTTTCATAAGATACATTTCCTCTTCCGTTTTAGCTATTTTTAATAGCTGTGAATCAAGACGTTTTGTCACATTATTTATCTGTTGCGTCATCGGTTTTTCAAGTCTTTGGTAGAGTTCTTCAATTAAATTTGCAATTTTAACATGTTGATTTTCTTCTAAGTTTTGTAGCAGTTCTTTAATGTCCGACAAATCAATTTGATTAACTTCAACTCGATGTTCAATACTATCCATTTTTTCTAATCTTGCAAGCCTTGTTTCAATTGTATCTAACCTCTCGTTTAGGTCGTTACTTATTTGCTGTAAGAATGTGATTATTTCATTCGAAACTTGATTCATTATTATCATCCTTCAATATAGAAATAAATGTTAACAGTTATTATTTAACAAATTTTATTCTATTATAAATAGTGGTAAGAAAAAAGGGTCTATCTTAATGAAAGGTGTATATTATCCAAACATGATAAAGTGGACCCTTTTTCTTACATTTTATATACTTTTATGAACGACTGTTTTTTACCCATTACGAGCACGGTATTTTTTAACTAGGTCCCGTCATACAACCGCCCTCTTGAAGTTTTGAATAATTTAAACCTATTAACTAAGTCTTGCCTATTAAAGCCTTGCTAAACAGAAAAAATAGAGAATAGACAATTGTCCATTCCCTGTTTTTTGTTAGTTTCGGAAGATTTAAATAATACGTTAGTACTCTAGTTATAATGTCCTGTTAGAAAAAAAGAAAGACACAACCTTCAAAACAACTATCTTCCATTATTCTATTCTTTTATGTTCTGTAATATCGCTAAACAAAGCAACATAGTATTTCACTTCACCAGCTTCATTTTTCACCTCACTAATGGTAAGCCATTCAAGATATAGTTGATTATTTTTCCGCTTGTTCCATATTTCCCCTTGCCAATATCCCTTCTTTTTAATTGAATCCCATATATTTTTATAAAAGAGCTCGTCATGTTTGCCAGATTTGAGGATTCTCGGTGTATTCCCTATTACTTCATCTGGTTGATATCCTGTAACAATGGTAAAGGCTGGATTCACCTTTTCAATGACACCTTCACGGTTGGTCACCATCATACCCTGAACCACTTTATCCATTATCTTTGCTTCAAGATTTAACTTACCTTGGTAATACATCCAGACAACAATAACAAAGCTTGCAAGAGCAAATTCTGACAATGCCATAAAACCTATCGCGTAATGGCCCGTTGTATTAAAAACAATTGAAAGAACGATTGGTGGGAAAAATCCACCCAATCCACCCATTGCGGAGACGACACCATTTACAATCCCAGCTTGCTTCGAAAAATAATAGGGAACTAACTTAAATATGGCACCATTTCCAATTCCAGCGCATATAGCAACGATCAAGCATCCAATAGTATATAATGTAATAGAAAGAGTAAAAGACAATAAAACACCGGCAAATGTCAATCCACCAAATACGAAAAGCAATATGGTAAAAGGATTAAATCTATCGCTTAGCCATCCTCCCACTGGACGTATAAATGTAGCTAAGGTAATAAAACCTGCTGTCCGTATTCCAGCGTCAACTGGTGTAAGTTGAAAATTTGAGACAAGAAAGTTTGGTAAATAAACCGTAAATGCTACAAAAGAGCCAAATGTAATAAAATAAAATAAGCTCAAAAACCATAACTTTTCGTCACGATACACCCCTTTTACTTGCTCAACAAGGGATGTGTGATCTTTATGCTCATGTCGATCTCCAAACAGTAAATTTAATAATGCAAATACTAGTAGAGGAAAAATAAAAAGTCGTACAGTATTTTCCCAGCCAATCATACTCGCTAGAACAGGTGCCGAAAAAGCAGTAATAGCTGTCCCCACATTACCAATTCCATATATCCCATTTACTAATCCATGCTTTTCCTTCGGAAAGTACTTTGGGAGTGAGGTTACTCCAATTGAAAAAAGTGCTCCTGCAATTCCAAGTAGTAATCCTCCAACCATTAAGTCAAAAGGCGAATTAGCAAAACTAAGAAAGAATACAGGGAAGAGCAATATGATTAAACTGATGAAAAAAAGTATTCTTGCTCCAAATCTATTGGTCCAATAGCCCAGCATTATGCGCAGTAGAGAACCTAAAATAACTGGAATGGCTGTGACTATCGCAACCTCACTATCAGACAATGGTATATCTTCTTTAATGTTTGGAATTAATGAAGAAATCAATACCCACACCATGAATCCAACAACAAGACTTGTGGTTTGGAGTGCCAATTGCCACTTTTCAACTCTTATCACACTTTTATCTCCTTTCAACAGGAATGTAAGATGTTAGAACTCACCATTCTTAAAGATTATGAAATTCTATTCTTGCTAAAAGAGAATCATGTAACACAATTATGTCAATTTAATAAATCTTTAGATGAATAACCTGGAAATAGATTGGCCGCAGTTTGTTTTATTAAAGAAATTATCATGATTTCTCCCACCTTAATGCACACTTTTCACACCAAAGAAAAAGATTTTAGTGAATAAGGTAACAAGTAATAAAATAGATATTCCCATTAATGTCATTCCTAATTGAATTTGTTGTTCGCTCAAATAATTGTTACATAGCCTTACAGGAGTATTTGCATAAAACCACCCCATAACAAAGCACATCGAAATCACATTTGCCCAAACAAACCCTTTGGCAGCTACGCTTAATCTCCCCCAGCTTAATGCTAGTGGAAGACCTATCAATAATGGAACCGTTACATATTTTACTAGTTCAAAACTAGAATTGTTTACTGCAGCATCTATAGAACGCGGTAAAAACCAATATATATAAGTAAATAAAGCAATCAAAAGACCTGCGATTCCGTAGCTATTAAGAGAGGACGAGGAATTCCCGATTTTGTCTCTTACAAAGACCCCAAAAAGATAACCACCAACAGTTAACAATGGCATTTGGATTATCATCTGACCAATCATCGTACTTACAAGATTGTTTCTCACTTGTGGTACACTTAAGATAGCTATTAATACTAGGCCAAGTAAGAGTTTTAAATGCATCTGTAATTCCCCTTTCACTGATAATTTTAACCATCCATTTAGTAACATCCTATCTGATGTGACTTAAAAACTTAGGAGCTTCTTTAGTTCCTCAACAACTTGACCCGGAGCATTATAATCGAAAATTTGAATTAATCTTCCATTAGGGTCAATCAAATAAAAAGCTGCATTATGCTCGAATCCCTGCTCTGTTGGTATTACAATTACACCGGTTTGTTCAAGCAGGGCATCCAGCTCTTGTTGATTTGGAATACGAACCATTTTCCAAGCGTCCCCATCGGCTTGAAACAGTTCCCTGTAGTGTTCAAGATGCCCAGGCGTATCCCGCTTTGGATCAAAACTGATACTTAATAGCTGAATTTTATCTTCTAACAAGTGGTTTGGGAGACTAGAATAAATCTCCTTCAAATTCATTTCAACCACAGGGCACACATCGCCACAACTTGTATATACAAACGTTGCAATCATGTACTTCCCTTTATAGTCTGAAAGGCTAGAAAACTCCGCATTGCTGTCTTGTATCGCTACATCTAGTAGTTTAGGAGCCTTTTTTACTATTTTTACCCTTCTTGCCTGTTCAGCAGTAAATGCTTGAAATTGGTCTGTTGAATAAAATAAGACAGCGATTCCAGTGATGATAACGATAGTAATCATCAAATAACTTCTTTTAGCCATGTGTTGTCGTCCTTATATCAGGCTTAAACGAAGGCATCCTTCCAATTTTACTAGAATAATTGATATAGCGAAGCATAAATAATAGAAAACATAATGTAACCGCCGTACCAAAAATCGCACCGGCCACATCAGCTGCAACCCACTCTGGGAAATGTTCAGCCCATCTCCGCGGCGCGCTGACCTTTCCAGAAAATAAGAATGATCCTGTTACACCTAAGAAGAAAAAGAGATATAACCACAATGCTAAATGGTCTACTTCACGGTCCACTCTGCCACCGTCAACCCTTGTTATATAAAACATAAATCCGATAATCATTGCACAAGCTCCAATCCCCATATACATATGGAAATGACCTGGAACCCATTTCGTATTATGCATAACATGATTGACAACGATAGTCGCATCGATAATGGCAGGTACAACGCCAATAACCCATCCAAACATTGAAAGATAAAGAAAACTTGATGCAACATCCCATTTTATACCTGAGCGATACACAATCATTAATGCACCATAGGCAGTGACAACAAGTACTGGTAAACCATTCATATAAGATAATACCTGCCCCAAAATTAACATCCATTTTGGCATCACAAAATCCATTAATAAATGGTGTGGATAGATTATGATGGTGAATAATGTTGACATATTCCAAGCAATTAACAGAATTTTATTTGACTTCCATGGCCGCCCAGTATATCTCGGAAGTAATTCATAAACTGCAATGACTCCCATATAAATAATAGAATTTGCAAAAATATGTCCAAATGCATAAATTAAATTCTTTGCTAACAACGGATCAATTGTATATGTTGGTTGATATACATTAACGATGCTGATAACAAGGATTGCTGCACCTGCAATTAATGCTGTAATGTCCACAATACAAACCATTGTGCTAGCAACAACTGCAGGTGGTGGTCCATATCCTTTATTTCTGCCGATAATTTGAGGCCAACCTAATGAATTTGCAAAGCTTCCATATTCCTTAATAATGGCACGAGAGGCTTCTAGGAAAAGTAGCAAAAACCCAGTTCCAATCACGAGCATTCCACCTAGATATAACACGGCACCTGTCTCGCCCCACATTCCTCCTGAAATCGCTGGAAGGGGATATAAAAATGTCCATCCTCCTGCAAAGTCGTAAGCAAAAATTCCAACTAACACCATCGTGACTCCTAGAAGGAAAAAGCAAAAATTAATAATAAAAGCACTTCGTTTTAATGGAACATATTGACTTAAGAAATACCACATAATCGCTGATCCTGCCAATGCTGCAGCGCCAATCATCCCTGTTCCGTGGATTGTCATAAACTTATAAAACATTCCTGAATCAAGATCAATGATGTTTCCTTGTCCCATAAGCATAATTACCCCAAAGACCATCATCAAAAGTATGATTGCACCACTAATGGAAATTGGAAATACTATTGCTCTCTTTGTTTTCCAATTGATATCAACCTGTAATTTAGTTTCCATTCAACCCTCTCCTTTCAATTACTCAGTAATAGTAATTTCGTTTTTCATAATGTGATGGGCAACACCGCAATATTCCATACAAAGAATTGTATAAGTCCCTGGTTTTTCAAATTGATAATATACAGTATTGGTGTATTCTGGCATTGCTTGTGTCTGGGCTACAATATTTAGATCTTCGTCATATAAACCAAATCCATGATTTACATCTTTGCTGGTGACATGAAAGGCAACATAATCGCCTACCTTTAAGGTATCCACCGATGTCTCAAAGCCAAACTGCATTGCCGTTATATTTACATCGATTGGTATCCCTTTTGCCTCCGCTCTTTCAAAAGGTAAATCATCGAGAGTTACATAACTAGCTGTTACTAAACTACCAAATAACACGACAAACCAGATATTTCGTATAAAATATCCTTTTTTCTGAATACCCGAATACTCAACTTGATTACCTGACCTTTTTAAAACAAATAAAAAGATAAAAATAATAAATACACTCAAAAACAACGTAATCATCCAAGCTGCTTGTTGGTACACGCTTATTCCCCTCTCTCCCTATTCTTAGTTACCAAAATTGGTCATATCTACTGCATACAATAAACAGCAAGAAATGAATTTTCTGTGAACATTGTCACAATATTCTCATCCTTTTTGCACGAATATTTCTTATAAGGCTTGCCTATTCTTTTGTCATCAATAATTAGGGTAATTGTGAAGGTTTTATGAATTTTGGTGTAGCAAGTTTGAATTAATTGTCAGGAGAACCTCGGAAAGGATGTTGAAATGTAGAAAGCCTCTCGACTGAACGTACGAGAAGCTTTGTTTTAATTATTCAATATCAAACTATGCTAGATTCTACTTAATGGTTGTTCATCTATTTGTTTCTTACTTGTAACATGAAATAAAGGAGCGTCAAACATAACCAATATGAAAATATCTGCAACAATCATAAAAAGTGCAGTGGCGAGGGCTAAGTGTACCACAGCCCAGGAAATACTAATCGTTGTTAGGATTGTTATCACACCGCTAAACAACTGAATAAAAATTATAAACGCAGCTAATAAAAAACGTTTCATTATTCTTTTGCCATATTTACTCTTACCTACCCATACTGTTAGAAGAATAGTATAAATCGCAGTTATAACAGCTAACAGACGATGTATTGTTTGAAAAATTTGAGCTTCTGTGACAGGTAACAAGGTGTTACCACAATCTAACCATCCACATGCAATCCCGTAATGTTGATGTTTAATATATGCCCCAAAACCAATTGTAATAAATATCATCACTAATAATAAAATAATGTTCGTTTTAAGTTTTCCCATTTGAGTATGAGTGGATTGGCGGCTTCGCTTCGGCATACTTAAACGATAAATCCACAATAATGCAAACAAGAAAACCATTGCAACTAATAGGTGAAAGGTTACTATAATAGTCGGTAAATCAAAAAGCACAACCAAAGCACCTGCAATAATCTGGATAGCAAGCAGTGAAATCATCAATCTCCCAGCATTTTTCAACTTCTGATGTACACCAGATTTTTTTATTACTATAAACAAAATTATTGACATTACGGCTAGAACGAAACCAATTACACGGTGAGCAAATTCAATTAGTGTCTCACCCTTCATTTCTGGAATGACATCTCCGTTACATAGAGGCCACTCTGGTCCACATCCCATTCCAGACTCTGATGAAGCTACAAAGCCTCCGAATACAATTAACACATATGTAATCGCAATTGATAAAAGTGCCACGCGTTTTATTAATATAAGCTCCCCCCCTTTTTCTGACTGCTTTTTTGCAGTCTGGTTATAAAAAATTTTATCAACGAAAGTCATAAAGATATGTGAACTTCATCACAAATACTTCGATTTTTCTAAATATTTAATTAAATATTTATTACTTAAGAAGTAAATTTTCTTGACTACATAAAAAAAAGACATTATAGTTACCTAGGTAACTATTTTAGGATAGAATTAACCAATTAAAAATCTTTTGGAGTGTTTAATTATGGTAAATAATGACCTATTTCATACAGTTCAACAGCTCGCGAGGCAATTAACGAAACATCTTAATCAAGCATTAGAACCATTTGGGCTTTATAGTGCACAATGGTCTGTCTTATATGTGTTGAAGACGCAAGGAACACTTACTCAAAAACAACTCTGTGATTACCTTGCTGTAGAAGCCCCACCTATGACAAGGAACATACAACGACTAATAAAACAGGGATATGTTGAACAAGTGACAGGCCCAGACCGAAGAGCAAAATATATACGACTAACACAAAAAGCATATGTGGAATACCCTAAATGGGAACAAACAGTTGCGAAAATGAACCATATGTTATTAGAACATTTTCCACAATCATCTCAGGAACAACTATACTTACTTACATTAGAGTGGCTTTCTACCTTAAGAGAACAGTCAAAAAAGGAGTAATCATATGAAAGAACAAAAATTATGGACAAAAGACTTTCTTTTTGTTTCTAGTACCAACTTTTTTCTATTTCTGACATTTTATTTTCTACTAGTGACGTTACCAGTATATGCACTAGAACATATGAACGCGCAGCCTTCAGAAGCTGGGTTACTAATAACTATATTCCTAGTTTCCGCCATTATAATAAGACCATTTGCCGGAAGAGGTATCACTTTGTTTGGAAAAAGGGTAATTATATTAATCTCGTTATTTATATTTCTCATATCTTCTTCCCTATATTTTTTACCAGAAACAATTACAACACTGTTGATTCTACGATTCTTTCATGGAATAGGCTTTGGGATGGCAACAACCGTTTGTGGTACAATTGTCGCTGACATTATACCTAGTTCTCGTAGAGGTGAGGGAATGGGGTATTATATCATGTCCTCCAACCTCGCAATGGTACTCGGTCCTTTCCTAGGCTTAACAAGTATGAATCAGTGGGGAATTAACACAATGTTTACGCTTAGTGCCTGTTTTTCGCTTTTGGCATTATTGTTTGCAGTATTTATCGAATTACCTTTTGTTCCTATCGGTTTGAAGGAAAAAGACAAATCACAAGTAAAGCCATCCTTCCATTTTGACGAACTATTCGAACGAACTGCAATTAAAATTTCACTTGTCGCGGCCATTTTCGCAATTGTTTATTCTTCTATCCTTTCTTTCGTTTCAGTTTATGCAAATGAGCTTGGTCTTGTAAAAGTCTCTAGCCTTTTCTTTGTCGTTTATGCAATTGTACTTCTTTTATCAAGGCCATTTACAGGAAGATGGTATGATCGCTACGGTGCAAATATCATTATTTATCCTTGTATCATTCTCTTTTCCATTGGAATGCTACTTTTAAGCCAGACAACTACGTCATTATTCTTTCTTATTTCAGCTGCTCTGATCGGGGTTGGCTGGGGGACCCTTTTTCCAAGTTTCCAAACAATCGCAATTGAAGAAGCAAAACCTGAACGTAGAGGGATGGCTACAGCAACCTTTCTTTCTATCTTTGACTTAGGAATTGGACTTGGTTCTTTTCTTGTGGGTCTCGCCGCTGCTAAGGTTGAGTTTAGTTCACTCTACTTTTATGCTTCATTTTTCATTATGTTTGGATTAATCGTGTATTATTTTATGTACGGTAAGAAAAAAGCCGTTTCAAATTTCAACAACAAAGAACAAATCAATGCATAAGAAAAGCACAAGCCCATAGAGTAAAGGGCTTGTGCTTTTCTTAAAATACGTGCAGAAATGAAAGTCATATTGGCATCGTTATTGGTATATAAAAAAGTAAAACTCGCCATCGTAATTGGCAAGTTTTTTTAATTGGGGATTGTGTTACCGATTACCGTAACGATCCTAAATAAGGGTTATGAGTTGTAGCGATAAAATAAGGGTTGTGAGTTGTAGCCGATAGTAAAATAAGGGTTGTGAGTTGTAGCCGATAGTAAAATAAGGGTTGTGAGTTGTAGCCGATAGTAAAATAAGGGTTGTGAGTTGTAGCCGATAATAAAATAAGGGTTGTGAGTTGTAGCCGATAGTAAAATAAGGGTTGTGAGTTGTAGCCGATAATAAAATAAGGGTTGTGAGTTGTAGCCGATAGTAAAATAAGCGGAAATTCTTCCGTTAAATTCAGATTAGAGCTGGTTTTGAAATAAATAGAGGGAGTTTTTCCGCCTATACAAAGCAAAATAATCTATTTTCACGACTTGCGATTCAAATAAGCGGAATCTCTCCCTCTATTTATTCTATTTTCAGTACCATTTGCTAATTAAGGGGAATTTTTCCCTTTAGTTCAGATCAAAATGCCTAACCTGATAACTAAACCGATAAGAGCGACTCTCACGTTCTCAGATACGAGAAATCAGCAGCTATTTATCGACCAGCTTATAAAAATCAATAAAATTTTTTCTCAAAACGACGTCACTACAAATGACAGAAGTTTTGACCCTCCTTTTTAATAGTACAATACATATTGACCTTCATAATAATGATGTCAATTGCTATATCAAAGTTGATGAAAGTGCGTAGAAACCTTGATAGATATAGGAATTGGCGTATGTCAATTCTTGTGTTTTTTAATAAGAAAGCACCCAAAACCCGTAGACCTTCTGCTTTTTTCTACTTCTCAGTTTTCTTGCATTTTTGTATATCAAGAGCATTCTAATCATCATTTTCAACAACATGTTTAAGCATAGCCAACTTATTATCCCAAAATTGTTCATAAAAGGATAACCATTCTTTTAGTTCGCGCAATAACTCTGCTTCTAGTTTATATTTCTTCTCTCTACCAACTTTTTCTACACTTACTAGATTTGACTCTGAAAGGATGCGCAAATGTTTGGATAAGCTGTACGACTAATAGGAAACTGGTTACTTATTACGGTGACAGGCAACTCTTTGTATGCCAACATTTTAAGTATTTTTCTTCTAGTTGGATCAGCTAACGCTTGAAAAATATCTGGCTTTTGTTCTGCTGCCATTTACTGCTCAACAACTTTTCGAAGCCTCTCGTTAACAATCGACTCCCATCCATTGTCCATGGTATTTCGATTTTCCAGATTGGTTCTACCTGGACCTCCAGGAGTAACTTCCTCAGGGGCGCCCCACCCTGAGTGTGTAAGCGTAAATTCTGTTTGATTACCCAAATCCTTTAGTTCAAATAAAATCTCCCAACCTGCTCCCCAAGAGAAAACTAACCGATTTGGTGGATCAAGCTCTAAAACCTTGCATGGAGACTGTCCAAATGGAGACTGTAATGTAAATTCAGTTCCAAGCTCAGGTTTGAAATTATTGGGCATAAACCACGCTTCAATCCCCTCTTGTGTTGCTACTGCATTCCAAACCCTTTCTATTTTGGCATTAAAAACAACTTGCTTCCTGATATCAGGCGTGCTTACATTCTGTTCACTCATTTAAATAATACCTCCAACACTTTATGTAACCTTTTGGTTTCCTTTTATGATACGAAACCAAAAGGTTTCATGTTAAGTTCTTATGTTATTTTCACAATTACGGGATGTAGTATCTACCACCTTTCTCTTAATTACTATTAAAACTCAACAAAATTTTCTCGTAATTTCCTGATAGCGGCATATCATACGCCGTCCGATAGTCTGTGAAAGGTAAGATTTTTGATATCACTGAAGATATTGTAAAATTTGGGTCACGTAAATAGTCAATTGCAGTTAGAAAGTCATCCGGTGTATTGTAGATAATTGACCAAATAATTTTATTTCCTTCTAACTATATTGACTATTGGTAATATGGCTTGTTCGCAAATCCAATCATAAACATGGTACCTCCAGGCTTAACAAGGTTAATTCCAAATTCTACCGTGGCTTGCACTCCTGCTGCTTCATTAACGACAGCAAACTCTTTACTCACTCCCTCATCTGGGTGAGAAACATGGATATTTCCTTATTTCTTTACAATGGTTAACTTAGATTAGTTAATATCAATTGCTATCACCTATGCACCAAAGTTTTATTTTTACTTCATCCACACTTAACCTAGGTTAGCTCATATTACTTCTCAATTCTATCTCCTTTGGCCTCGTAACGAATAGTTCAAACATGCTCTCCCTCCTATACTCATTTTCTTTAATTACATGATGCACTTATTCCTTCTTTGTTTTCATTTTCCAAATAAAATTTGTATCTTCTTATTTTATCAACAAAACAAGCGATGAATCGACAAAAAAAGAAGGAATATTTTGAAGGAATCGACAGCATCTTTCTATAATTAATAATTATAAATATTTGAAAATTCAATCAAAGGATGTATATAAGGAAGGTGACCTACAATGTCTAAGGTATTAACGAAGATTAGGAAAAAAGAGTATGATGTGACAATTTTTCAAACTCCAAAGTACCGTCAAAGAAAAGGCTATACACAGGTATACCGTTACAATGTACATGGTGATTCACATTATGATTGTCTTGAAAAGACCTTTAAAAAATTTAATGTCCCTGACAGAATACCCACTGACTATTTAGGAAGATTTATTGCAACTGGTGACATCATTTTTATTGACGAAGGGCTTAAAGGTCAATATTACTATCAATTACAAACAGGCGGCTGGAAAGAAGTTAATCGTATTAATGTCAGATAATGGACACTTATGTAATGTGAGACTAACAACTGGTTGGTCTCTTTTTCTTATGCTAGCAAACTATCTCACTACAAAATTAATTTCAAAAACTGTATTATTCCATGAATAAATTTGTTACGATATTCGTATTCAACCAATGGTAGATTTTTCAAATCTGGAAATTATTATATTTCGAAAGGATTTTATATATGGAAGGTGTTCAACGAATAGGATTATTAAAAAAGTACTTACCACTACCTTACCTTGTTATATTTGTTGGATTTTTAGTATTTGGGTTTTCTGAGAATATAAAAGGACCTGCCATTCCACGAATTCAATCAGACTTTGGTATTGATGAAATGCAAATTGGATTGCTTTTAGCATATAACTCCTTTGGTTATTTGCTAGCATGTAGTTTTACAGGAATTCTCTCTGCAAAATATGGAATAAAACTTGCATGTATGCTTGCATTTGGCTCCATGGCCATTTCCGGAATCTTTATCTATTTTTCAGAAAGTTATCTTTCCTTTTCATTCTCATATTTCTTTATGTATATAGGAAACGGAATGTTAGAAATCGCACTTGCAATTTTAGCTGCGAGAATTTTCACGAAAAACACTGGTTTTATGATGAATTTATCCCATTTTTTTTACGGCCTCAGCTCTACGGCTGCACCAATAATGGCAGCTGGACTAATGGGATGGCATGTATTTGGAAGTGAACTTGGTTGGCGAGGAATGTATCTTCTTATGCTCTCTCTAGCCATCATCCCAATGTTACCTACTATTGCAGCAAAAATTCCAGCAGATAAAATTCATGAGGAAGACAGGATCTCATTTAAGTCTTACATTAAAGAGCCTGCAGCATGGTTAATTGTCGGAATTCTATCGTTTGGTGTGATTGCAGAATTATCTATCGGTGGTTGGCTTGTAAATTATCTAGAAAAATCGTACCAATGGAGCTCAACCGCAGCATCTTCAATGTTATCTGTGTTTTTCTTATGTTTTATGTTAGCAAGGCTTTTACTTGGGGCGGTTACAGATAAAATCGGATTTACTATATCGCTTATTATCTTTTCAGGTGTGTCTGGTCTTGCAATTATTTTTGCCATTTTATTGGGGTCTTCAGGTGTTTTTCTCTTTGCAATCGCCGGGATTGGAATTGCACCTATATATCCTACTGTCATGGCACTACTTGCAAAGCGCTACCCTAACGGAACTGATACAGCCATAACATTTACCGTTACCATCATGGGAATCGCTGTTGTTATCGGTAACTTCCTAGTAGGTGCTATTACAGATTTATTCAAGCATTTCTTTACTTCCATAAGCGGACCTGAACTTGGATTACTGAGAGGATTACAGTCAGGAATGTTATTTATTGGTCTATGTGCAATTTTCTGTTCCCTTTTTAGTATTTTTATGTATCGTTATTTGTTAAAACGAAATGAAGTCATTTAAATTAATCTAGCAAGTAACTAATAAGAATAACGACAAAAATCCTACTAGAATTTGGCTCTGGTAGGATTTTTTCATGTTTGCTTATATCTTATTCTACTAAATTTTATACTATCTAGTTGGAAATAGAATACCAATTACCCTTTTATCTACAGGTGTTACAATGGCACTAAGGATGTGAAAAATATGACAAAGTGGAAAAAAACTGGGTTACTATCACTCATTTTCCTTATACCTTTTCTACTAAGTTTAGATTCTAGTGCTTATAATTCTAACTACTACGCAAAATATATATCTCCTGAGGGAATTTCTTTACTAAGTTACACTGACACATGGGATGAAGAAAAGCTTAAACAATTATACGATGAACTTATCAAAAACAAACACGGTGAGGAAATTTATCATTTACAAGAGATTCGTGTATACGGAGGTCATCTACAATCAGCACCGCTTACTAGAGGGCAATATCATACTCTTACAAGTACGATTACGCTTTATTACGGAGATGTATATACAGAACCTTCTACATTAAAGAGCACGCTTTCTCATGAATATGGGCATCATTTTACCTATCATTATTTAAAAGAACAGCATCTACCTTTTTCAAAATGGGCAAAAATACGAGGTCTGCAAACTGATTCTGTTCGCTGGGATGCCTTTTGGAATTACACTTCAGGTAACCATAAGTGGTACCCACAAGAAATTTCAGCAGATGATTATAAACTTCTTTACGGAGCAACTCATCAGATTGATATTGATGATGTTTATTCAAATGAGGCTTTTTATGTTATGACCCTGCACGAAAATCAGGAGCTTTCAAACGTATTTGATAACACAGTTCTTCATCGTTACTTGGAGGACTTGACTGGGATACCAATAGAAACTTCTCGAATCATTCAAACACCACAACTAAGCATCGCAAATGGTGAAATGATTTCTTTTAAAGTTACTGAAAAGGCGAATGTCGCGTATAGACTTACAATTACTTACCAAGATCGTGATACAGAACTTATTTCAATTACAGAAAATGGTCAAAGTGAACTTGTTTATTCTATCAAAGAATTGTTTGAGCACGGAAATTCAAGTCTTTATACAGGCTATTTAGAAGCAACAATTGATGTAGTTGATTTATCTACGTCGCTAGGATTCAAAACTAAGCCTTTTAAATTTAAACTAACTGAATTGGATTAACTATAGGGTCATTTTTATTATAATAATGCTGCTCCCTCATGTAAAAGGTACGATAAGAAACAGTACTTTTTATTAAGTCATAAGTTTTTATAAAAGTTATACTCAAAACGAGGTATTGACAAATAACTGAATGAAAATCAGCAAGTTCAACAATGTGGTTCCTCATTCCGCTAAAGGCGAAAAAACTGAATAAAAAGGCTTGATGTGGATCCTGGTTCCTCTATTGGCTCAAACTTGATGCAAATAAATGGTGAAAAGGACAGTTAACGAAACGAGGATCCTAGATCACGCTTAAAACGACAGAGTTTAAACAAATAGAGGAATGAGAATCCACCAATTCAACAATGCTTACCCTCATTCCGCTAAAAAGGGAAAAAGGAGAACACGAATATTGTCTCCTCTCCCTAATTACATTTTGAAAAAATTTGAAAAACGCAGAGAATTCTCTGCGTTTTTCTATGTGTTTAGTCCCCTGAAAATATGGACTTCAACCTGTTTTTTTGGGTATGAATTTGCTTTTTCTACCTACCCTTTTATATTACTCTTTAATTCCTTCAGTAGGAAGCGGCTTTGGAGATGTACAAGTATTAACTAAGTTATAATGTCTTCCCTCTTCAGCTGCAGCATGGAAACCATACATAGCTTCCAAGACATGAAGTGCCACAGTTCCGTTCACACGGTGTTCTCGGTCATTTCTAATTGCATAAACCATATCAAGAACCCCAATACCACGTGAATTTCCATCATACTGATGTGTTAATTCAATTTCTGTCCACTCAGATTCACCAGGTTTACGTAAAAGTACTGGTCCGCCAAATGTATTTGGATCTGGAACACGTAACGTTCCTTCTGTTCCATAAATCTCTATCCGTGGAAAATCAACACGCGTAAACGTGTCAAAGCTCATAATCATCGTACCCACTGCACCGCTTTGGAAATCAAGGGTACCTGTTAAGTGTGTTGGTGTTTCAACTGGAATCTTCTGACCATACTTAGGCTGACTAGTAATGGTTCTTTCTTCAAATGCAGAAGTAGCCGAACCTGTTACACGTCTAATTGGTCCTAATAGATGAACAAGTGCCGTTAAGTAATAAGGCCCCATATCATACATTGGGCCTCCACCCTTTTCATAATAAAACTCAGGGCTAGGATGCCAGCTTTCATGTCCTCCACCCATCATAAATGCAGTTACTGAAAGGGGGCGGCCAATTGCACCTTCATCAATTAATTTTTTACTTGTTTGAATACCCGCTCCAAGGAATGTGTCAGGTGCACAGCCAACCCGTAGCCCTTTTTGTGCTGCATGTGCAACTAGTTCTTCCCCATCCTTCACTTCAGTCGCTAAAGGCTTTTCAACATAAACATGTTTGCCAGCCTCTAATACTTGCTTACAGACAAGTGCATGAACTTTTGGGATTGTTAAATTGATAACAAGTTCAATTTCTTCATCTTGTAGCAATTCCTCTACCGTATAAACGTAAGGAATTCCATACTTTTCTGCTTGTGCTTCAGCTTTACTACGGTCTAAATCTGCTACTGCTTTCACTTCATATTCTTCAAATCTTTTACTGTTTTCAAAATAGATACTACTAATATTACCGCTTCCAATAACACCAATTTTCATAGGTTTCATCTTTATCTCTCCTTCTTATCTTGCTGCCCAAGTCATTCCTTTACGCATTAACTCTATAACTTCTGGCATTCTAACAATGTTTGCTACATGTCCTAAAGAGCAATAATAAACGTTACCTTCACCCCATTTTTTAGTCCAAGCAACAGGCATGTCAACCTCACCGTTTGCTTGATATGGACCTTCTGCAACAGGGAATCTTGTTGTAGCAAGGACTTTTATTGCTGGGTCAACATGCATATAGTACTGTTCTGAAACAACTTCAAAATCTTCCATTCCTTCTGTTAATGGATGGTTTTTATCAAGAATATGTACATTATATGTAATACCGTCGTTTCCAGGGTGAGCAACCCACTGTCCACCAACCATAAATTGATAATCTACAGCCATTCGGAAACTATCACCCATTCCACCATGTAAGCCTGCCAATCCAGTACCAGCTGCTACCGCATCTAATAGTGGTTGTAATTGATCATTTGAAATCGTATCTTGAGTCCAATTTGGTACAATTAAATCATAAGCAGTTAAATCGTCTTCAGCTAATGTATCCAATGTATCTGTAATTTTTACTTCGAATTGCTCTTCCTCAAGGATCCCTGCTAAAATGTTTGCAACCTCTGCTGGCTCATGCCCCTGCCAACCGCCTTGAAAAATTAGTGCTTTCTTTTTCATAGAAAAATCCTCCTTTATATCATTTCATAAGGTTATGAATCTAGTAATAAATAAATGAAAGCGCAGTTACATTTCTGTGTAACGCTTACAAGATACATTATATAACAGTTTGTCATATATTCCTATTATTCTATTCAAAAAATTACCGAAGTTGGATGATGTTATAAGCAGAAAACAAAAAAAACTCCCCACTCTCTTTTTATTACATGAAAAGATACATTCCTCAACATACTATATGTAGGAGGTATATATATGAAGTATTTTTTGTTAACGACCTTATTTTTATTATTTCCACAATTCGGGGTTCCTGAAGAGCATATATCTGATAGCCTTGAAATTACTCATAATGGCGAAATTATTGCCATTGTAAATCGTGTCGATTTTACCAATCCATATTTGGACACACCTTTATTAGAACTAGATAGCTTCGAAAAATTTGTAGCAGATATTGAAACAAAGGTATATCAGCCACCAGAAAATGCGATGATAAGTGATTCAGGAAAGATGGTTGATGAGAAGATTGGGCACAAACTAAATTACAAGAAATTCACCGAATTATTTTATGATTTTTTCTATCACTATGGTCAATTAAAAATAGAAGCACCACTTACAAGTGTCTATCCAAAGGTCGACAGTGAGTTATTATCAAATATCCACACTCAACATATTGGTAGATATGTTACTTATTTTAGGGTAGGTAACAAACAACGTGTTCATAATATTGAGTTGGCTGCAGAAGCAATTAATAACCATGTCGTCTTTCCAGGGGAAATCTTCTCATTTAACAAGGTTGTTGGAAAAAGAACGAAAGAAAAAGGCTATTTACCTGCACCTGTTATTGTCAAAGGTGAACTATCTGAAGGGATAGGTGGGGGTATCTGCCAAGTTTCTTCAACATTATTTAATGCAGTGGATAAGGCTGGGTTAAAGATTATTGAGAGATATTCTCATAGTAGATCGGTTCCATATGTTCCCCCTGGTAGAGACGCTACGGTTAGTTGGTATGGTCCAGATTTTACGTTTAAAAACAACTATAATCAACCTATCCTTCTACGTACTAAGGTTTTACATGGTCAGTTAATTGTCAATGTTTTTTCTTCTGACTCTATAAATTATCAACCAAAACATTAAAGTACAATTGAACATTTAAGTGAGTAATATACCCTTTACTAAACTAATTGTTATTACAAGTTAGAGGGTCCCCCTATTAAAGCTAGAGACCCTCTTCATTGGTCAATTTATTTGGTAGCATTATTTGAATCATTTATATTAATTACCTTCGTACCTGGAAAATAATGTCGGATAATATCTAAGTAACAATAATCATTTTCCCCCATTACGCTGGCTCCCCACTGACTCATCCCGACACCATGCCCAAAACCTTTTCCTTTCACAGAATAGATTCCACTATCTAACTCCAGTGAATGAATTAAAAAGCTTTTCAAGGTCGTCCCACCGATCATTGATCGGATGACACTAAGCTTAGTATCTTTTAATACTACTAGCTCATACATTACCGTTCCATCATATAATCGGTGTAAAAATTCAATTGATATTGATCCTTTTTTATACCTTTTCGATTCATACTGGTCATTTGATAATGTAAAGCTTGGAAAGGATAAGATTTTTATATCTCCGGGATAGCCATTCTTTTTTAACCAGTTGCTAACATTCTGGATAATCTTTTCATCCTTTTCTTCCATTTCTTCCCACCAATTGGGATTTTCCCAATTAATTTCTTCTAGTGATTGTTGGATTTGGTGGAGCGAAAATTCCCAAGGTTGCTTTGGATCAAACTGATCTTCTTTAATTGGAAAATAACGTAATGGCTTTCCTCCCCACACATTGGAATTACTTTCGGTCATCCCGCCATTACTAGCTGAATAAAAGGCCTCTATTAACCTTCCTTCATAGGTTATAACCTCATTTGCTGTTTCCTCAACCGCTTTTGTTGCTTTGTTAGACCATTCATATCCACCGTAGACCTGATATTCAACAGTGTCGTTTATTTCCTCATGAATGTGTGAGTAAATATACGTACGAGCCGCTAACGCTTGTGCTTTTAACGTTTCAATCTCCCAGGTTGGAAAAACCTCGAATGGTACAACTCCTTTTAAATAATCTTCAACTGGCAATTGGTTGACAGGGCGGATAAAAGCTGAATCCTCTAGTCGAAACTCCATTGCTCCTAAATAAGGTCTTCCATTTACCTCCAGATAGTGGTCAGTGTCATATCGCATTGGAATCAAAAAGACAGAACCATCCATTATTTGAAGAATATCGTTCCCACTTAGGATAATCTTCCCATTTTTTACTGTTAGATTATAGGTCACCCCTTCTTTTAAATTGATTGTTGAGTCAAGTGAGAGATATTCACCTTTAAGCTTTATATCAAGCGAGGCTTGCTTCCCAATATCCTTTATTAATTTTACGGTAACTATCTCTTGTGCGCCAATAGTAACTGGAAATGCAAAAATACATAACAGTCCAATACAAATCAGTAAATATTTCATATTGGTATTGTCCCCAGCCTAACAAAAAGTTATCAACAGCTTTTGTTTATACACTTTGCATTGCATTTTCACAATCAAACTGGAACTGAATATTATAAGGTAACTCCAAAATAAGGGTGAGAACGAATGAAGTGGAAAAATTACGGTTTGTGGATTTCTATTGCATCAATTTTATATATGGTATTAAGAGATATTGGCATTGATATTGATTTAACCAAGTGGCAAAACTATGTAACAGCCATTCTCGGTATTCTTGCAACACTTGGAGTGATTTCAAATCCAGAGCAAGGAAGAGGATATTACCAGCTGAAACCAAAGGCTAATAACTCAAAAGTAATGGAAGAGTCTGTTACCCAGATAATGGAAAAGTCTGTTACCCAAGTAATGGAAAAGGTAGAATATCAAAAATCTCAGGAACCAAATAATGATTTACCAAATAGTGAGATGACTAATTCAAGAGTTCAAGAACCTCAAAAATCACAAAATTCTGAAACCATGGAATCTAGCCCCCAGCAAATACATTCAAACATGAATCCTACGGATGATGTTAATTCTGATCATAATACGCAAGGTGAAATACCCCCTCGTATCAATATTGGGGAAAGACTTCCTTATGAAAAATAACATTTAACGTAGAGGCTTATCTACAAAGTATCAGGCACCACAATTCAATTTCTATTATGAAGAATAAGTGGATGCCCTGATACCTTATGGGCAGCCTCTTTTTTGTTCGTCTTGAATTTATTGTGTACCACTAATCGATTTATTTATCTATTTTTTTTAGTTAATATACAATATAATAAGTTGAATCTGATAAAAGGACAGGTGCTTATGGAGAAGGTTAAAATAGTTCGAGACCACTTACTTCGTATTTGGAAGGATAAGCATATCACAAAAATCTTTCTACTATTATTTTTCATCGCACTCCTTCTATCCATGCTTTATTTTGCACTTCTAGCAAAGTCTGTTAATGTACAAGCACTTAAAGAAGGATTAAACCAATCTACAGTTATATATGATAAAGATGGAGATATTGCAAGTACACTTAGCACAAACAGAACAAAGGATGTAGAAATACATAACATCCCAGTACACGTTAAAGAAGCGGTTGTGGCAATTGAAGATGAGCGTTTTTATGAACATAACGGCTTTGATATGAAAGGAATTACCAGATCTTTCTTTCAAAACATTTTTGCTAGAAGAATTACTGGCGGCGGAAGTACCATTACGCAACAATTAACTAAAAATGCATTATTATCGCCTGAGAGAACTTATAAACGAAAAATCGAAGAGCTATTTCTTGCCGTAGAAATCGAAAAACATTATGAAAAAGATGAAATACTTCAAATGTACTTGAACCAAGTCTACTTTGGAGCAGGGGCATGGGGTATCGAACCGGCATCTAAAGCTTATTTTAATAAAGAAGCAAACGATTTAACCATTAGTGAAGGGGCACTGCTTGCGGGACTCTTACAATCCCCTTCAGCTCGTGATCCTTATAAACACTACGATCAAGCTATTAACAGACGAGATGTTGTAATCGGTAAAATGTATGAGCTAGGTTTTATCTCAGCAGATGAAAAAGAGACCGCACTTAAAGAAAAAATCAAATTAACAAATGGAAGTAAAAACTCTATAGAAAGAGAATATCCTTATTATGTTGATGCTGTACTAGATGAAGCAATCAATAAATACGGATTAACACAAGAAGAGATCTTTACTAGAGGATACCGAATCCATACAGCTATGGACCAAAACTTGCAGTCTTCTCTGGAGAAAGTCTATTCAAAAGATTCTCTTTTCCCAAGGGGGAGAAATGGAATCCTTGTACAAAGTGGGGCGGTTCTTATTGATCCAAAAACAGGTGGCGTCAGGGGACTCGTCGGGGGGCGTGGTGATTATGTTTTTCGTGGCTTTAATCGTGCAACACATATGAAAGCACAGCCAGGTTCAACATTAAAGCCACTAGCAGTCTATACCCCAGCACTTGAAAGTGGTTATACCATCACATCTACGCTTTTGGATGAGCCCGTTTCTTATGATGATTATTCACCTAAAAACGCAACCAAAACCTACCGTGGCGAAATACCAATGTATGTAGCATTACAGGACTCGCTAAATGTTCCTGCGGTAAGACTGTTACATGATATCGGACTAGAAAAAGGGCTTGACTCCTTAGAACGATTTGGTATTCCATTAGTGAAAGAAGATGAACACCTAGGAATTGCTCTCGGAGGTATGTATAAAGGAATTTCACCATTAAAGCTAGCTGAAGCCTATTCAACATTTCCAAATAAAGGGAAAAGAAACGAAGGTCATTTAATCACTCGTATTGTTGGCCCTACCGGTAATGTAATTGTAGAATTTGAAGGAAAAAGTCACACTGTTATCTCAAAGGCAGTTGCTAACAACATCACTTCGATGCTCCTTAATGTTGTAGAATCTGGGACAGGCAAAGGTGCCGAGGTTCCTGGTATCCAAATTGCAGGGAAGACGGGCTCAACTCAACTACCATATAACGATATAAATGGAACGAAGGACCAATGGTTTGTTGGATATACACCAAACCTCGTTGGAGCAGTTTGGCTTGGGTATGATAATACAGATCGAGAACACTATCTCACTGGTACAAGTTCCGAAAATGTTCTCCCCATTTTCCGAGCCATTATTGGACATTCGGTTCCATATATTGAAAATGATCCCTTTGAGGTGCCATCGGTAAATTCAATACTTGGTGATAATAATTCAGTATCAGATAAAAATTCACTTAAAAAAGTAAAAGAGACTACAGAACAACTTGAGGAAAAGGTAAAGGAAACAACAGATAAGCTTGAAGAAAAGGTGAAAGAAGAGAGTTCAAAATGGCCACTTGTCATCGAGCAAATGAAAGAAGATTTTCATTCAGTCAAAGATAAACTAAAGGATGTAAGAGAAAAACTAATTCAATAGTAAGTATAGTAGAGTAGTGATGCTTAATGTCGCACATAAAACTGAGCTATATGCAAGGCGCACTAAAAGACTAGAGGGGATTACAACAAAAGTCAGGTGGTAAAATCATACCCCTGACTTTTGTTTTTTATTCTACTTTTACGGCACCATATTTTTCAATATCTGTTTCAGAAACATGGTGAAGTTGATTTAAAAACTCAATTTGGAAGCTACCTGGTCCACTTTCTGATGACTGCTTTGCAGCTAGCTCAGCTGCTACCCCATAACACACTAATGCTGCAGTACAAGCAATTAACAGATTTTCTTCGACTGCTACAAATGCGCCGATGACCGATGTTAATAAACATCCTGCACCAGTTACTTTCGTTAATAAAGGATGACCGTTTTGGACAACAAATGTCTCCTTTCCGTCTGTAATGACGTCTTCCTTACCTGTAATCACGACAACAGTTTGTAATGTATTTGCTGCCTTTTTTGCTAAGGATACGATATCACCGTTTCCAGCCCCTGAATCTACCCCTTTAATCGACCATTGTTCTCCAATCACATTTGCAATTTCTGCCGCATTTCCTCTAATGACTTGAACATCTAATTCCGCTACAACTTTTCGAGCAATATCAGTTCGAAAAGCAGTAGCACCTGCACCTACTGGATCAAAAACAATTGGTACATTGTGTTCATTTGCTGATTTTCCAGCTATTAGCATAGCCTCAACTGTTACTGAATCTAATGTGCCAATATTCAATACCAACGCACCTGCGATTTTCGCCATATCAGCAACCTCTTCTTTAGCATAAGCCATTACAGGTGAAGCCCCTAAAGCCAATAAACCGTTTGCAGTAAAGTTTGTAACCACAACGTTTGTAATATTGTGTATTAGAGGATTATCTTGTCTTACTTTTTGTAACAACTCTTTACTTCTTTCTATGGTTACCATGTCAAAACTCCTTTTGTTCTAGATATACAACCCATATTATCTTACCACTTCCTAATCTTATTAGAAAAGTTTGGTCGCCTTGGTAAACAGTGTTCAACGTTCCACTCCTTTTTTAATATATGTTACTTTTTAAGCCCCATTTTTATATGGCAGGTTAAAAACGTTTACAATTCCAAAATTATTAGATAGAATAAAAGAAAAATATATTTTATCGAAGGGAGAAAGAAATTTCTACATGGACCCCAGTGATAAAAAGATCTCAAAACTATACCGAAAGCTGATTACTTCTGATGATTACAAGGCGTATATTCTTTATGAGAGGCTCAATGATCAGATGCGAACAAAAGTTAAAATGAAATTAACTCAAAACGGTTCAGTGAGAGCAAATTATCTGTTAAAAAGGTTAGAAAATTTATAAGTAAGTAGTTTGACTGTTTAGTAGAAAGAGCAAATATATAAAAAAACAGGTTAACTCAATCTTTTCAGGGACTAAATCACATAGAAAACGCAGAGGATTCTCTGCGTTTTTTGATTTTTTAAATTTTTTTTAAACTATGCACCTGGCGAACAACTTTTTTTACAATGGAATTAGAAGAGCGGAATGAAGAATCACTTTATTGATTTTTCGGTTTAAGGTTCAATATTGAATTAATAATACTAACTGCCAGTAAGATTTAGTACACACATTCACAATTTACACATTCAGTTTGACATAAAATGCTATTCAACTAGGTTATCTTAAATTAGATGCCAAATTCCCCTTGTTATTCTCTTCTTTTAAAATATGCATTAAGTTGACCTCTAAGCATCTTATCGTAGATTTCTTTCTTACCAGACTTCTTACCGGAAATCTCTCTACGCAAATCAGAGGTCTGCAGACCATCTTCCATCTTATTAGCAATATCCATTAACGTTTCAACATCGGTGAATGAATATTTTCGATTTCCCCTATTCGACCTCTCTGGAAATATCAATTCACGTTCTTCATAATACCTAATTTGTCGTTCACTCAATCCTGTTAACTCACATACTGTACCTATCGAAATTACCTTTTTGTTCATATATGAATGATCAACAGAAGACAACACTACCCCTCCCCTTATGAATAGCCTTTTTTTAACTATACACGAAAAAATCCATTTTGTGGTGTTTATTGTAAGAAAATCTAACACACTTTACCTGTCGTTTCAAATTAACTGTTAAAATAACTAACAAAGGAGGGTATATAATTTAACAACAACCATATAGTTAAACTATGTTTAGAAATAAATTTTAAAAGGAGGAAATATATGACAAGATATCTGCACAACGCTGTTGAAAGAATGAGGATGTTTTATATTAATAAACTTCTCACATTAGATTTTTATGATACTTCCGCTCTATATAAGTTAACTCTCAGTGAACTTATAGAAGAATATAACAGCAATATGACGAACAATTTAAAATATAAATCTGTTTTTAAAGAAGCTACTCATGTAAAAGGGGGATTATCCAGTAAAATAAAAAGCCGTGAGTTGTAACATAAAGAATTCCGTACCGAAATGCTATTCTTAATTACCTGCGGAAATGACAGTCATCTTAAAATTGTTAAACTCGCCATAGTAATTGGCGAGTTTTTTTGAATGGGATACAAAAATCTAATAATATTTATATCAAAATATTACGGATCACCGTAACGCCTCCAATCGAGGGTTTCAGCGATAGTAAAATAAGCGGAGATTCTTCCGTTAAGTACAGATTAGAGCTCGTTTTGGGGTAAATAGAGGGAGTTTTTCCGCCTATACAAAGCTAAAATTACCTATTTTAACATTTTTCGAGTCAATTAAGCGGAATCTCTCCCTCTATTTTTATTATTTTCTTTACCATTTGCTAATTAAGGGGGATTTTCCACTCTATTTATCAGATCAAAGTATCTTACCTGATCTTCCAACAGCTTAGAGCGAATTCTCACGTTCCCAGATGCGGGATCAGCAGCTTTTTATCGACCAGCTAGCTTATAAAGTTCAATAAAATTGTTGCTCAAAACGGCATCACTGCAAATGAAGGAAGTTTTGACACTGTTTTATAATACTACAATACTTATTGACCATCATAATATTGATGTCAATGAAAGTTCATAGAACCTTGATAGGTAAAGGAATTGACGTATGCCAATTCATACGTCAATTCATATGTCCTTTTAAATAAGAAAGCACCGATAATGGAACCCTTTAAGTTTTTACTAAATGCTTTTTTCTATCTTTTCAAAGTTAGTTGTATTTTTGATTACTTCCCAATGTTAATTCTATCTTGGTTTCTTTACCATTTCTGATAACCTCTAATTCAACTTTGTCACCAGCTTCTAAATTACTATATAAATATTTTCTCAATTCCCCAGAGTTTTTCACTTTTGAGCCATCAATAGCAACAATGACATCTTTTACTTTAAGCCCCGCTTCCGCTGCAGCAGAATTAGAATCAATTGTTGTGATGATTACTCCTTGCGTTACTCCCTCAGGTAGTTTAGGTAAATAAGTAGGCGGAATTTCCTCTAACCCTGCTAACCCAATTCCTATATAAGGTCTTGTCACCTGACCTGTTTCAATTATCTCATTTACAATTGGTAATAAGTCATTGCTTGGAATTGCAAATCCTAAACCTTCTACACCACTTTCAGAAATTTTTAAACTATTGATACCGACTACTTGACCTTGTGTATTGATTAAAGCTCCTCCGCTGTTACCTGGATTAATTGCAGCGTCTGTTTGAATAACATTCAAATCCCATTGTCCAGCTGAAGTTGAAACTGATATTGTTCGATTTACAGCACTTACGATTCCTTGCGTAACAGTACGCGATAGATCCAATCCAAGCGGATTACCAATCGCTAGTACTTCATCTCCAGGACGAAGTGTAGAAGAATCTCCAAAATCAATAACTGACTTAACATTTGTAGCGTCAATTCTTAGAACAGCTAAGTCTGTTAAGGCATCAGCACCAATTAATTCAGCTTTCGTTTTTTCACCACCCTGAAGTGAAACTTCAATTTCCTTAGCACCTTCAATAACATGATTATTTGTCACTACAAATGCACTCTCTCCTTCTTTTTTAAAGATAATCCCCGACCCTGTTCCACTTTCCACGCTCTGATTAGTATTAGTAAAGAAATCATTTTTCTGTTGTAAGTTTATGATACCCACAACAGCTTCTGATGCATGTTCAACTATATCAGCAATCGACGAAGATGAAGTAGATGTCGGTTGAAGTGTTAACCCAGATTGATTTGACACACGTACACTCTGCTCGGCAACAGAATCTGCTGCTCCACTATCAACTGGATACAAATCTGTATATGGCATAATTACCAATGTTACTAGAGAGCCTATCACACCAGCAGATACAGTTGAAAGCATACTCTTTGCCTTGCGCTTAAGATTTGACCTTTTATGATGATGATTGTTTTTAACGACTTCAGTTTCTGTTTCTTCTGATTGATTTTGAGCGAGAGTATCATCAACTTTTTCTTGAATGATTGCGTTATTATAATTACAAGTTGGTGTATTCTCTTGATTATCACCGAATTTATTGTAGTCATGAGTATTATTTTCCATATAAACTCCTCCATTAGAATCGATATTATTGAGTTCGTCTTCTTTATTTGTATACCTATATCATAGCTAGCAAATATGAATAAATTATTAACAATATCGGAAGAGTGTAAGAAAAATTATTTTTCCCTTAGAAAAATTTTTCTTATTCCCTTTTTTATACATTTTTGATATAACAAATATGTTGTATCAAGTCTAACTAGGGAACCCAGGTGGAGAGAATGGACCGAACGAAACTCAAGATTATACTAACTGTTTTATATCCTGGCATAGGGCATATTTTTTCACATCAAATTATTCGTGGCATCATTTTTGTTATCGCTTACTCTGTAGGAATCTGGCTTGCTTTAATCTCGTTGTTTTTCTTACCTATTTTAATGATCATTGTGTGGGTTTGGGCTTTAATCGATATAGCAAAAGAAAGGAAGGTTCAGAGAAAAAGTAAATTTGAGAGTATAGTAGCCTTAATTTTGTCTCTTGTTATCGTGTACTTCATCCCTTTTTCAACATTTTTTACCTATTATGAAAGAACGCCATGGGAAAAAAGAGAGGTTCAAGAGCGGTTTGATGAGTATATTGATGCAAAGTATAATCAACAATCAGTCATTAGCAAGGTGGAATTTGATAGTAATGCCTCTAATATGAATGGGACCTTTACAAGTGACGTTTATTTTTCAGATGATCCTGCAACAAGATTTTCAATTTAAGTTAGTGGAGAGAAACCGCTTGAAGAAAGGTTGTCGGACACCTATATTCAAACTTTGCTACGTGAATCCCTTGGAGATGACATAAAAAACACTTCGAACCAGTTATCGAGCATTTGTGAGAATGAATCTACACTTGTCGAACCAACAAAATCTGCTAGAACAGACAAAACAATTGATATTAATGACCTAAGACAAAATTTAGGTAAGTATGTTAGTGTTGAACTCGAAACAAGGTGTTATGTTGAAGATATAGACTCTAATGAGGAATTAACTACATTTTCGTTTCCACTTATTGTCAAATGGAAGGAAACTGGATGGCATTTGAATAAGTGGGGAATTACATTCGAAGAGAAACCATTAGGAGAATCATCCAGGAAAATTACTCTTTATGACGTTAATGAAATGATAACGTTTGAAGATTTATTATTGGAGCTTCAATAATTTACTACGACTATTTGCTAAGGACACATCTTATCCAAATAGCAATTAATTGGTTATCAAGCTTCCCAAAGTGTTTTTCATACTCCAGATAAAAACACTTTGGGTCCATTTACGTTAGAAAATCTCACTATTTATAAAATAAGTTTTTTTAACTTCTGATAGGTAGGCGAATCTCAAATCTCGTTCCCTCCCCCTTTACACTCTCAACATCGATTGTCCCGTGATGAAGTTGGACCAGTTGTTTAACGATAGAAAGTCCTAAACCCGATTCACCATATGGGTTATTTTTTCTTGAAATATCCGCTTTATAAAATCGATTCCATATTGATTTGATTTCTTCCGGTGCGATACCAATTCCTGTATCTTCGATTTCAATAATTGTTTCTCTGTCACCAGCTCTTCCTCTTAACCAAATGATTCCATCGCTCGTAAATTGGATACTATTTTTAGTAATATTGATAATAATTTGAATAAGCCGATCATAATCCGCATATACAGTTAGTTTTTCATCCACTTCAATGATAATGTCGTTTTGTTTTTTCTCCGCTTGAAGGATTAACTGCTCTTTGATAATTTCAAACAATTCGATTAGTTGTATCTCCTCTATTGTAAGTTTCACTTGATTTGACCTAATTTTTTCATAATCCAGATTTTCATTCACAAGCCTAATTAATCGTTTCGTTTCTTGGCTGACCAACTGAATACTTCTGTTCTTTTCATTCTCTGGTATCATGTCTTCCTTTATTCCTTCGATTACACCACTGATTGTTGTCAGAGGTGTTCGTAACTCATGTGAAACATCGGCAAAAAAATTTCTCCGACGATTTTCTAAACTTTCAATTTCATCCTTAGAAACCTTAAGCTTTTGTGCCATATGATTAAAATCATTCGCCAACTCACCAATTTCATCAAAATTTGTTGATGGGACACTGACATTATAGTTACCTGAAGAAATCATAGAAGTTGCATCTCTTATTCTTTGAATTCGGTTTACGTGAATTTTTGATAAAAACCAACTTAACAGAACAGAAACGGCGAAGGTAATGAATACTGTGTACAATAAATACTGATTAATTTGACTAATCATTTCTCTAGTACCACTAATCGGTGAAATTAAAAGAACCACACCATTTAACGTTTCCCCCGTTACGTATGGTACCCCAACAAATGTGACGGCTTGGTCAAATCGATTAAGATCACGCTTAACAACAACAGTTTCTCCTTGAACCAACAGCCTCAATTCAGCTTCCGTTAATAACGGCATTGCTAAACGACCATATGAAATACGCAAATTAGGATCTAAGACACTATAGTAAATATCTCTTCCTTGCAGGACCCTACTATATTGATTCGCAATTTGTTCCTGATTCCTTGGGGAAACCTTTAAATCCTCTAAAATATTTTCTCCATAAGAGGTTAGCTCTTCTACTTTATTTTGATACACTAGGTGCTCTATGTAATTTGTAAATACAACACTTACAATCATAAACGCCACAATTAAGATACTTATATGACTTATAATTAGTTGATATATATACCTAATTCTCATTTCCTTGCACCGATTCATCGAATTTATACCCTACGCCCCAAACGGTATGGAAAAATGGCTGTTGATCGGTTCCTAGCTTTTTACGCAAGCGTTTAATATGAACATCCACGGTGCGCTCGTCACCATAATATTGATAACCCCAAACTCTTTCTAACAATTGGTCTCTTGAAAACACTTGGCGTGGGTGTTCGGCAAAGAATGATAACAATTCAAATTCCTTTGGCGTTAGATTTGACACAGGGTCTCCTTTTAAAAGAACTTCTCTAGTATCCTTGTTGATTGTTATATATTGTGTTTCAATTTGATGCTCATTTCGACTTTCTACTTGATTTTGGTTGTACCTCCTTGTAACAGCTTTTATTCTTGCCATGAGCGCTAATGGGCTAAATGGCTTAGTCACGTAATCATCAGCTCCCATTTCTAGTCCTAACACTTGATCTGATTCACTATCTTTTGCTGTTAGCATGATAATAGGAATGGAACTTGATTCTGCTCTAATTTTCCGACATAACGTTACACCGTCCATACCGGGAAGCATCCAGTCAATAATTAATGCGTCAAAACTCTCCTTTTTATATAGATGGTAGCCCTCCAAGCCATCATGGACAAATACACCATTAATTCCTTCTTTTATAAAAAACATCTCAATCATGGAACAAACACTCTCATTATCCTCAATCACTAAAACATCCATGCCAATCGCCTCCTCAAAAAACTAAAACCAAAAAATTGGCCACTCTATCATTATTTTTACCGATAATTTATTAAATAAGAAGCATCTAACTTATTTTTCAAAAATATGAATGTATCTATAGTAGCATGTTTTGTAAACTTACTATAATAAAAAAGAAGATAAAAAAACACACGATCAACTATATACATTGAGTTCGTGTGTTTCTTACATTATTTGTTTTTAAGCGGTAACCATTTCAACACATCTTGGATTTTTGCATCCCAATATCCCCATTCATGTGAACCAGGGCCAAAGTCTGTAGTTAATTCATATGATGTTTGTTCACAAACTTGCTTAAATTTCTTGTTATCTTCATATAAAAAGTCTTCTGTTCCACAACATTGATATAATAGGGGTTTTTCACCACCTGAAGCTTTTTCACCTTGCTGTAATAACCATAAGAGATCATCCTCGCTACCCTCTACTTGCCTTTCGCCGAAAATAAGGTCAAAAGCACTTCGCACGGGACTCATTTCACGATTCTTCATACTTCCGGCAATATCAACAGCCCCAGACAAACTTGCAGCAGCAGCAAATCTTTCTGGATGACGGATAGCCCATTTAAATGCGCCATATCCTCCCATTGAGAGTCCGGCTACAAAATTATCTTCACGTTTATCTGATAAAGGAAAGAATGATTGTGCTAGTTTTGGTAATTCCTCAGTTAGAAAAGTCCAATATCTGTTGCCGTATTCCATATCAGTATAAAAGCTATGGTGTACTTGTGGCATGACAACAGCTAACCCTAATGGCGCAACATATCGTTCAATTGATGTACGTCTAGACCAAATCGTGTCATCGTCGCTAAAACCATGAAGAAGGTATAACGTCTGATGTTTTTCCCCACGCAATTTATTTTCCATACCAATTTGGGATGTTGTATTTTGCGGAAGGATGACGGTCATTGATGTACTTAAGTTTAGTACCTCAGAATAAAATTGACATTGAATTAAAGCCATATTAATACACCTTCTCTTTTTATTTCATAACGATTATTATGATTCGACACAAACATTTTAAATCCTTCAAATTCTTAGTAATAATTTCAACAATAACATCTCTAGTTATCTCTCTATTGTATTAAAAGCAGAATTCGCTAGTCTTGAAATTGTCATATCATCCATTGGTGGATTATGTAAGCCGGCTCTTACATCACGATAATATCGCTGTAAGGGATTATCTAAGTGTAGGCTTTTTGCACCAACTACCCTCATTGCCTTGTCAACTACAGATAAAGCAGTGTTGGTAGCAAAATACTTGACTAAACCTAACTCAGAAGCCATCGCACCACGATTTTTTGCTTGGTCCCATTTTTCTGCAATAGCATACATAAAATGACGAACTTGAATCAACTCAGCTTCCATTTCCCCTACCAAGCGCTGTACATTCGGTAATTGTTTGATTGGCCCATTAATACTATTTGGAGAATATTCGTTTGCAAATTGAATGGCATAATTTTTCGCAGCAATTGCAATTCCTACATAGCAAGCTGGAATATGCAACATCCACCCGCTAGGAGAAACTTTACGCCCTTTTATATGAATATCTACCAAGTCTTCGTCATTCAACTCAACTAGATCAAGTAATAAGTCATGACTTCCTGTTCCACGCATGGAAATTGTATTCCATGTTTCATTTATTGATACACCCTTTTTATTACGATGAATCAAGAATTCTCCTAAATCTTCAGAACCTTCAATAGAAGCTATTACAATAAAATAATCTAAAATAGGTGCCATGGTGGTGAACGTCTTTCTACCCGAAATAATCCATTTTCCATTTTCTTGTCGTGCAACTGTTTGCGGCTTACCCCCACGTGTTGGACTGCCTGTCCCTGGCTCTGTTACAGCACGATTTAGCAGTACCCCATCATGTAATACCTCATGTGCAACGGATGCTATTTTTTCTTCTTTCCACAATTGCTTTTCTTCAATATCCATCATCGTCCCTAAGTGCCATCCAATTGATAATGCTGTCGACCCATCTCCTTGCGCTAAACGCTCTTGAAGTAAGACTAACTCATATAATGAGATTTCTTCTCCCCCATACTTTTTAGGAACTGTTAATCCTGTATAGCCTGCTCTTCTTAAATCCTCTATATTTTCAAATGGAAACTCACCTTTTTCATCAATCATTGAAGCGCGTTCATGAAACGTATTGGCTAATTTTTCGATTAAAGAATATAACTCTCCTTGTCTATCATTTTTAATAAAGGATATCGTCATCGTACTATTCTCCCCCTAATTTCTTTGGTTATTTTCACCACAAAAATATGTAAACAATTTATTGTTCTTGGTTTAGATTAGATAGTTATATTTTCTCATAGAGCTTATTGATTCGTAAACTAATAAGAAAACTGGAGCTAGACATCAAATCTAGCTTCATATTCATTAACTTCTGGATAAATATGGACGGACTATAAAGCCCGTCCTAGTAAAGAAGTTTTGATAATTCATCAGATTTATCCTTTTATCCCTTGTAGCCATTCGGCATAGCAACTTTCACATAGGATTTCTTCACGCTCTTGGTTAAGACTTTGGAAAGAAACATTATGGATACGCTGATTTTCTTCAATATCGTATTCACAATAAAAGCATTTTGATGCCATATTGACTTTGCCTCCTAGATAAAATGATATGCAACCTTATTTTCCCCTCTAGGAATCAAAATCAATATGTTAAATACTCCCACTACTAAAGGCTATATTAAATTACATAAAAATATTAAATATCGTAAAAGCTAAAAATATCATATCTATTTAAACATGTATCCTGATTGGTTGGGAAACTTTTATTAACAATTCTGCAAAGATAAATCTCGAAATTATGTACTCCTTATAATGATACTTAGAAAAAGCAAATGAGTATTGCACGGCTATTTATGCATATATCTTAACATAGTGCCCGATTATTTAGGAATAATTGGCACAGTAAGTGGGATTGTTTCCAGCTTACTTAATAATTTTTTTGTAAAAAGAACCAAATGAACTGCTACCTATTACTTCTGATGTATATTGCTTATGCGCTCAAACCAAAGTAATCAGAATTCGTTAATAAATATATTATGGGATTAACATCCTTTAGAGCTTGTTCGCTCGCTATAATGAAAAATGCCTATTTTTCTTTTCAATAGGTACTTACCTTACACATTAAACTCTAGCTATGCGTATTCTACTAGTGAAAAAGATAAAAATTATCATAATGATAATATTTCGGAATAAGGAGTGATAATAATGCTTCCTCCAAACAGGTTCCATCCTCCACGAAGACCTCCATTTATTCCTCCCAACACACAGCAGCAAAACAACCTTTCTAAATACTATAAAACACCGGACGGACGATGGGACATCGATAAGATTTCAGGTTCAATTGGGCGGATGAACAAATTGGTTGGCCAAATTAGCCCTATTGTCAAACAGCTAAAAGGCTTTCTAAAAAAGTAATTTCTTTTACCTAACAAACATGCAAGGGGACAGCATATTGTTATGCTATCCTCCTGTTTTTTAAAACCTCTTGGAGTTTCTTGAAATTTTTAGATTAGCACCAAGCAGCTCCTACAATTATTAAGAGAATAAATAAAACTACAATCAGAGCAAAGCCTTTGCCAGCTCCATAACCATAGCCATAACCGCAGCCTCCATAGCCATAGCCATAGCCGTAATTTCCGTAGCCCATGTGCATATTTTCTTCCCCCTTATATTTGTTTTTTATTTTGCTGTTTTCATAAATCTTAGGTTCTTTGTAATTAGAAAGTACATTAAAATTAGTGTTTAGCTTTCAGTTCCGTTCTTTTTTAGAAACCATATCCAACGTAAGAAGCACCAATAATTATTAAAAGGATAAATAAAACTACTACTAAAGCAAATCCTCCACCATAACCTGCAGTATCACCCATTCAGTAACACCTCCATATCTGTTTGATATTAATGTATGTATTTATCACATTTATGGACTGGGTAAAATCCCAATATTATCAATTTTGGGCAATAGCCTGGGGCAATTTTTTAGAAAAATAAAGGATGAAAGCTTTATTCTTTCATCCTTGTCCTCTTCGAAATAATTTATGATCCTGTCGTTTTCCTTTTTCTAACTATGTTATAGATAAGGATACAGATTGATAGATATAAAAACCCTATCGCAAAACCACCAAAAACATCAGATGGATAATGTGCATTTAAAATGATGCGACTAAATCCAATTAAAAAAATAAAAATTGCCATACCAACTGCTAGTGTGTACTTAATCTTTTTGTTAACCATCTTACTTATAAAATAGAAAGTTATGAATCCGTAAAAAGTTATTCCTACCATCGCGTGTCCACTTGGAAAACTAAATCCTTCAGCATATATTGATTCATCTATAAGTGGCCGTTCCCTACCAACCTCTTCCTTAAGCCATTTATTTAACTCATTACTTCCCAACACACATACTGTTACCAAAATCATTGCAAGATAATCTTTATACTTCCACCAGATAAAGATAAGGGAAACAATAAATAACCCACCAATTCCCCATTTGGATCCGAGCTCAGTTAGTAAAGTAAAAAGTCCCACAACAAATGCATTTGTTCCATTTCCAAATAGTTCTAAAATTAGTTGATCTCCAACGATCGTCCCTTTGCTATAAAACTGTTGTAGCATAATACCAATGCTCATTATTGATAGCAAAACTAATAAAATAAATATTGTCCCAGTTACTTTGTTTGAACGTTGATTTTCCAACCTATTTAACTCCATTAATTAAATCTCCTTTTCCTAAACTTTCTCTCAAAACAGATACTTATAAAGCAATATTAAACATAAAATGAATTACTACATGCTATAATTAATAATTATATAAATTGTTAGAAAACTTGGGAAGGAGTTTATGAATGTTACATAACTTATTTGAGTCACTAGAAAATTATTACACTGAAATGGTAGAGATAAGAAGATACCTTCACCAACATCCTGAACTTTCTTTTAAGGAATATAAAACAGCTGAATATATTGCACTTTTTTATAAAAACCTTGGAATACCGGTTCGTACTGGTGTTGGCGGAAATGGAGTTGTTGCAACTATAACTGGAAAGAGGCCAGGTCCAACCGTTGCACTAAGAGCTGATTTTGATGGATTACCAATCCAAGATGAAAAAGATGTTCCCTACAAGTCAAAAGTTCCAGGTGTCATGCATGCCTGTGGTCATGACGGTCATACGGCTACATTACTAATCCTTGCAAAAGTACTAGATAATCTTAAAGAAGAATTAGCAGGCTCTGTTGTTCTCATACACCAACATGCCGAAGAGTATGCCCCAGGTGGGGCCATTTCCATGATTGAAGATGGATGCTTAGATGGTGTCGATGTCATTTTTGGTACCCATCTTTGGGCTACTGAACCTGTTGGGTCGATACAATATCGAGTTGGGCCTATGATGGCTGCAGCAGACCGCTTTGAAATTACCATTCAAGGTGCTGGGGGACACGGAGCACAACCACACAAAACAAAAGATGCCATTGTAACGGCCTCTCAACTTGTTGTCAATCTCCAACAAATTGTTAGTAGACAGGTAGACCCTGTGGAGTCCGCAGTTGTATCAGTTGGGTCATTTGTAGCTCAAAATGCTTTTAATGTAATTGCTGACTCAGCTAAGCTGATTGGTACAGTCCGTACATTCGATGAAGGTATCCGTAATAAAATTGAAAACGATATTGAACGGATTACAAAAGGGACATGTTTAACATCTGACTGTTCATACCATTATCAATACTATCGCGGTTACCCTGCTGTCGTGAATCATGAAGAGGAAACAGACTTTTTAATCAGGTCTATAGAAGATGTTCCTGATATAACTAATATTAATGAAACACCTCTACAAATGGGTGGAGAAGACTTTGCATACTATTTACAACATGTAAAAGGTACATTCTTCTTTACTGGAGCAAAACCAGCAAATGCGGACACTCCTTACCCACATCACCATCCTAAATTTGATATTGATGAGAAAGCAATGCTAATCGCTGCAAAAACATTAGGTACTGCAACGATTAATTATTTATTTTCCGAAAACAAGATAAATGAGAATTTACAAGCAAATTAAAGATTTTGGATATAAAAAAGGTAGGCCCTTGTTCAAAATGGCCTACCTCTTTATTACCCTTCATTTAACAGGCGTAGTCGATAACAATTCATTGCTGTTTCACCTAACTGGTCAAGTAAATTATAATTTGCATACGCCCCTACAATCGCACCAATGCCTGGTATTAGCTGAAGAATTTTAACAAAATCGATATAATCTCGGTACTCCTGCTGAAAAGTACGCCAATCAACCTCAACTAGCTCACCTTTCCTTACTTCCCAATTCTCAATTATATTTAATGTTTCTTCACGATGCTTGTCACTTGAAAAAGCCAATTGAAAAACCATTAAGATAAAAATTCTTTCTTCGTAGTTCTTTGTATCAAAACCATAAAGGGCCGCTGCATCAAATAAAAATTTCATCTTTATGGATAGTAACAATGGAAAATCAGCGAGACCTAATAAAAGTCCACCCGCACCTGTCCCTGCTCCTTCAACAGCTGCAGTTCGTTTGTATGTGTTTAATTTGGTAATCACTCTATTCTCTATTTCTTCAAACGAAAATATAGAGCGATCATTATTCATTGTAGTAAATTCTGAACCAACTAATGTTGCCTGAACCATCTTTTTTATGGCTTCGGTGATAATTTGATGCGCTCTTTCAGGGATTCGCTCGTTAATTTTCGTTTGGACTTTTTTTGAGGCACGATTTAAGAGTGTTGACTTTTTCGTCATCTTCTTCCTCCATTGGAAGACTTCCTCTCTTACTTTTTCCTCATAGCTCATGTACCCCATCCTTTGCTTACACTATTTTTCATTAAGGCATTTTTTGTATTTTCCCTTTAATATAGTAAAAAACAAATAAATATGAAAATCCGACACCAAATGCAATTGCAACAGCCGCAACTAAAAGCTGACCATTAAAAGCCACACATCCTGCTAACAAAAGGGATTGAGTAATTAAAATATACATCAGTAGTTTCAAAAACGATTGCTTCTTTGTAGAAGATACGATCGGATACAATTGAATCCAAATTTTCAAAGAATGGTGTCTCCAAAGCGTCATTAATTGATATCCTGTTAAGTATAAAAACAATAAAATAATCACGATTTTACCATATTCCATTTCAAGGAAATAGACAGTCAAACCACCAATTATCGTTAATCTTATATAAGTGCCAAAATAATCACTTGAACGAAGAAATGTCCGAAAGAATAGATAATTAAAAGAACTTGCTTTTGAATAGCCAATAAACCTTGTAGCCCAATCTAACCACCTGCGACGCTTTACCTTTTCTTTTAGTTTAGGTACATCTGTAAACAGATTTGCTAGCCGATAAAAAGTTAACATTTTTTTCGATTCTAATTCGATTAACAAATCCCATTTTACCGTTTTGGTCGTAGCTGCTTTTTGAAAATATAAAAATAATCCAACCATAAGGATAATTACCACGATTGTAAAGAATATATTCGCGCTACTAAATAAGAAATAACAGAGCGCAAAATTTAAGAAAAGACGTACGATTATATCTGTAGGTTTAACCCAATCTTCATTAAAATACTGCATATTCCATGTCATCATTAGATTCCACACTTTTGCTAAAATAACGACAACAAACAGTAAACCGATTTCTAATAAAGAATTGTCTGTTGCTCTTAAATATAAGGGAGTGATAATAGCAAAGACAATTAATAACAAATAAGACTGCACAAACAAACTAAATAAAATCGCTTTCTGAAAATACATATCCAGTTTCTTTTCAACTGGTATAAGAAACACAAGGTCTGGTTCTTTTAACAGGGTTTGTACTGTGCTATTTGTTAATACAATTGATAAAAAAATGGCGATTATGAGCGCAAAAGGAAAACCTACCGGAATTTCTTCCAACCAACGATTATAGTAATATGCAGCACCACCAGCAAAAAAAACAAGTGCAATCAGTAAGTGATCATTTAACATATAGCGAAGATATTTGCTTACTTCTTTTACGAATTGAGTTACCCTTTTGTTCCATAAATCTTTAGAATTAATCATGATTTTCTTCCTTTGTTAATTGAATATACATATCATCTAAAGTTGCGTTTGGCATGTTAAACTGATTACGCAGCACTTCTAAATTCCCTTTTGCCTTAACTTGTCCATTGTGTAAAATAATAAATGAATCACAATACCTTTCAGCGGTAGCCAAGATATGTGTCGACATTAAAATTCCAGCTCCATTTTGTTTCATTTTATTCATTAAATCCAATAAAGATTGAATACCAAGTGGATCTAAACCTAAGAATGGTTCATCGATAATATAAAGTGAAGGTTCCACTAAGAATGCGCACATAATCATTACCTTTTGTTTCATTCCTTTTGAAAAATGCGCTGGGAAAAATGTAAGCTTTCTTTCCATTCTAAATTCCTTCAGTAATGGTTCAAGACGATCATTTAACTGCTTTTTAGTTAACCCATACGCCATCGCAGTAAGTTCTAAGTGTTCGTACAAAGTTAATTCATCATATAGAATTGGTGTTTCGGGTATAAAACTAAATTTTGATCGATATTCCTCTAAATTATTTTGAATGGTTTGTCCATTAATTGTAATTGAGCCACTTTTTGGCTCCATCAACCCAATAATATGTTTAATAGTTGTACTTTTTCCAGCACCATTCAGCCCAATTAATCCAACAATTTCATTGTTATCAACTTCAAATGAAACATCTCGTAAAACAGGATTCCGTGTATATCCACCTGTAATGTTTTTCACCTCTAATAATGACATGTGTTTTATTCCTTTCTAGATAATTTTTAATATCCCGTGATTGAAATAAAATGGTATTTTATATGTACGTTTATTGTCTTTTGATTATTACGAACGAACATCACTTTCATAATGAGTCACGTGGTAAATCACCATTTTATCATATCAAAAAATGGAATAAATACCTAGCTATTGAACTACCCACCACTTAGCAGCCTTTCGAGTTAGTTGAAGTAGTGGGATTCCTAAGAACTTGCCACATCGGGGTAATAGGATTAGGTTACCCCGGGAAAGAGGCGAAAAAGCTATTGTTGGTGCCAGTCCCGAGTATTGTAAAGCGTTACTGTATCAAGGGAGAATTCATAAGGGGAGAATTTCCCCCTATCTATTTAAGGGAAGCCTAAGAAGCTGAAATAAGGGGAGATATTCCGCTTAACTGCTCTAAACAAGACAAAAATCTAAAGATTGGGATAATATAGGCTGAAAAATTCCCCTTATTTTTAAGGAAGTATCGGTATTTCTCAGTTTTAAGGGAATTTCTCCGTTTATTTTTCAAACAAGGGGAAATCAACATTCACTAGACCTACGTTGAAAGTCTTATCACTTCATTTTTTAGATTTTGTCCTGCGTTAATATCCCTCTCATGATGTGTGCCACAATAAGGGCAATCCCAAGTTGGGCTCCGCCCTTCACACGATAGAAGTGGGAGTCTTCTGTTGAAATGCAATAAAAAAATAATAAATAATGAATAGCTTTGTGAAGATGGGGTATTCTAATTATCGAAGGGGATGAGGTTGCAACCTTAAAGTAATTAAAATGACAACTTGAAATGAGGTGTCTGCTAAAGACAATTACCTTGTTTTAGACGTTAGCATTTAATGAAATAAGGGGATGGTAAGATTGAACTATGTGAGAGAATAAACCAGTTCAAGCAAATATCAACTACGAGATGAGGTGTTTACGGGCCACTATTTACAGTTTACCCCGTATACAAGTTAAATCATTTTGTAAATGAGGTGTTTGTTAAAGACTATCTACTTGATTTATAAGTTGAGATAACTTATTCGAATCGTAAATAAGGGGATGGTCATCTTGAACAATGGAGAATACTCACTTAGAAAGTAAAACAATCATTTTGATAAATGAGGTGTTTACTAAAGATAATCTACCTGAAATACAACCATTCATCTCTCTTCGAGGAATAGGGTGCTACTCGAGCACCCTATTCTTTTTGATTATATGAAAAGCGAAAGCCCCTTGGGCAGACCCGATGGGCATAAGACAGGCCAGCGAGATCGTCGCTTTTTGACCATCTTGCTGAAATGACTTATGACGCAAGGGTCTAGGCGCTGTGCTAGACAATGAAAAGCGAAAGCGCCTTGGACAGACCAGATATGACTAGACATTGTGAGCGGGCTTCTTACCATTGACACACTGATACGGACAATTTTATTCATTCAGTTATATTTTTCCTTGGTCTTCCATTATGGTAAAATAACCTAAAATATTTCTTTATAATTTGAAAGGATGACCAAAATGAACGATTGTATTTTTTGTAAAATAATAAACGGTGAGATTCCTTCATCAAAAGTGTTTGAAAACGAACATGTAGTTGCTTTTTTAGACATAAGTCAAGTAACAAAGGGACACACACTCGTTATTCCAAAGGTTCATAAAGAAAACATTTATGAACTAACACCTGAAATTGCTGGACATGTATTTGAAGCTGTTCCGAAAATTGCCAATGCTATAAAAAAGGAATTTAACCCAATCGGGCTTAACTTACTTAATAACAATGGAGAGCATGCAGGACAATCTGTTTTCCATTACCATGTACATATTATTCCACGTTATGGGAAGGGAGACGGATTTGGAGCTGTTTGGAAAACTCATGAAAATCAATATACAAGCGAAGATCTACAGAGTATTGCAAGTACAATCGCAAACGCACTTTAGTTCTCTAAATGAATAAACAGCCAAATTTGTCTTCATTATCTGCATGAAATTTACGTTTCGTTGTTCTGTGAACTGTGATTCATTCGTTTATTGAACAACGATTTTTTTAAAAATATTTTCCGAAAACTTTCTCTAAATTTCGATATTTCGTGATAAGATAATACAAAAGCTTTATCCTTTTAAAGCAGAATAAGGGGGAAAAATGATGAAACGCGCATACAATTTTAACGCTGGTCCTTCTGCCCTTCCATACGAAGTATTGGAAAAAGCACAACAAGAACTAGTTAATTTTAAAGACACTGGGATGTCACTAATGGAATTAAGTCACCGTAGTAAAGAATATGACCAGGTACATGAAAAAGCTCTTCTCTATTTAAGAGAGATTTATCAAATCCCTGAAGATTATGAAGTTTTATTTTTACAAGGTGGCGCAAGTCTTCAGTTTGCAATGATACCTTTAAACTTTTTGGCTTCAGATAAAGTTGGAAACTACATACTAACTGGAGCTTGGTCCGAGAAAGCACTAAAAGAGGCTCAAAAAATTGGAAATAGTGTATCTATCTTATCTAGTAAGGATACAAATTATAACTTTATCCCAAAAAGCAGTGAGCTCCGACCTACAGAAAACGCTGCATATGTTCATTTAACATCAAATAACACGATTTACGGTACCCAGTGGCATGATTTTCCAGAACTTCAGTCAGACATTCCATTAATTGCAGATATGTCTAGTGATATCCTTAGTAAGGAAATCGACATAAGCAAATTTGCAATGATCTACGCTGGTGCTCAGAAAAACTTAGGACCAGCAGGAGTAACGGTTGCCATCATTAAAAAGGATATGCTTGCAAATATTCCAGCAACAATTCCTACGATTCTAAATTATCAAACACATGCAAAGAGCAACTCTTTATATAATACTCCACCAACATATTCTATCTACATTCTGTCTCTTGTCTTAGAATGGGTAAAAAATCAAGGTGGACTAAAAGTAATTGAGAAGCGCAATGCTGAAAAAGCAGGAGTTCTCTATAACTGTATTGATCAATCAAATGGTTTCTACACTCCGCACGCACAATCAGACAGTCGTTCACATATGAATATAACGTTCACGTTACCATCAGAAGAGCTCACAAAGAAATTTATCGCTGAATCGAAGGAGCAAGGTTTTGTTGGATTAGCTGGACATCGTTCAGTTGGTGGTTGCAGAGCATCTATATATAATGCAGTCCCTTATGAATCATGTGAAGCACTTGTTAACTTTATGGAGAAGTTTAGAATCAATAACTAAGGTAATTTTTACCTACCTGACTTTGGTGTTTGTACTCCCATGAACACCAAGGTCTTAATAAACCTATAGTTAACCTAGTATTATAATAGAAACTAATACCTTTAGAAAGAAGCATTTTCAGAAAATTTGCCTTTCTATTTTTTTATGCCTTTGGTATACTATTTCTAAGATTTCTTGCATTAGGCACTAAGAGCACTAATGAAGATTTCAAAAGATTAGATCAGTTGAGGAGAGATGAGAAATGAATACAAGAGTACTAGTTTTAATGTCATTATTAGTTGGAATGGGTGCAGTTTTACATGCTGCAATGCCAGGAGTTTTAGGTGGAATGAAGTTAGACTTAATGCTAACAATGATGTTCCTTGGAATCCTGTTATTCCCTGAAAAAAAGAACGTTCTAATTATCGGAATTGTTGCAGGTGTGATTTCTGCTCTAACAACCACTTTTCCTGCTGGTCAAATTCCAAATATGATTGACAAACCAATTTCAGCATTTGCATTTTTCGGTTTATTTTTGTTGGTGAAAAAATACAGCAGAAATGTAGTTGTGGCTAGTATTTTAGCAGCGGTTGGAACAGTTGTTTCAGGAACAATATTCTTAGGATCAGCTTTGTTAATTGCAGGTCTACCAGGTACTAGTACATTTTTCGGACTATTTATCGGTATTGTTCTACCTACTGCTGCAATGAGCGCAGTATTAATGATTATTGTATACCCAATTGCTCAACAAATTATTAAACGCTCTAGATTAATTATCCAATCCTAGGATGGTAAGTACTCATGACGTAATAAAAACCCGATCATAAAGTGGTCGGGTTTTTATTTATATAAAATATAGATAAATATGGTTATCCCTAAGACAACGCTACCTACAGAACCAAAGGCAATCGCTTTTTGTTGCAAAACCTTTTTGGGTGGATAAACTCCTGTCTTCTGTGATAGGAAAAAGTAATTAATTGCTCCCAAGAAAAGTAGCAAGCTAATAACAAATAATCCAAAGATAACTCCTAACAAAACGCTCCCCCCTTTATTAATGTGTATGCACACGTTGCTCCTGCTATTCGAAATCGAAAGCGACTTGGGCTGACCCTAAGGGCACAAGACAGGCCAGCGAGATGGTTGCTTTTTGCCATCTTGATGGAATGACTTATGTCGCAAGGGGCAAGAAGCTGGAGCTAGACAATTCGAAAAATGAAAGGACTAGAGCATCGTTTTATTAATAGGTGACATGGGAAATAATATAGGTAGATTTTACATAATGTAAGCAGAAGGAAATTCTATCTTTTTTGTAGAAAAGTCTATATTATCAGAAAAAAATGGAGTGATTTTGATGCCTAGTGGTAAATCAATTGCAATTGGTCTTATTGTTGGTGGAGTAATAGGTGGTATATCCGTTCTTCTCTCAACTCCAGCGTCTGGAAGAGAGCTAACAAATGCTTTGCAGAGAAAGAAAGATCATCTCGTGGATTCTACTAAAATTCTGAGACAAGATTGTGTACAACTAAAGAACGATTTAGAAGATGCCTCTAAAAGAAGCTGGTTCTCTATCCAAAGCTTTTCCGAGGAGATTAAAGAATCAGTCTCTGACTGGTATAAAGATACTGAGAAAAATAGAAAAAGTATTCAAAAAGAGCTTTCAACGATTGAAGCAGCTATTGTAGATCTTGAAAAATCTATTTCACCAAAGCAGACAAATTAAGGTTTTATTTTTTTATTTAAAAATTTTGTAAATTTACATCTTTATTAATTTTTATTTTATTGGCATAATAGTAATAATAGAAATAGAAAAGTAGGTGGCTATATGAATAATGAAGAAAAGTTAGAGTCTATCAAAGAAGCAATGCTTTTTAGTCAAAGAATCGGTCAACTAAGTAAAGCTTTGTGGAAATCAATCGAAAAAGATTGGCAACAGTGGATAAAACCATTTGACCTAAACATTAACGAACATCATATTATATGGATTGCCTATCAATTAAAAGGTGCTTCAATTTCTGAGATTGCTAAATTTGGCGTTATGCACGTATCTACAGCATTTAATTTTTCAAAGAAATTAGAGGAACGCGGCATATTAAGATTTTCAAAGAAAGAAAACGATAAGCGCAATACGTATATCGAGTTAACCGAAAAAGGGGAAGAAATATTTTTGAAGTTGATGGAAAGCTATGACCCTACTAAAAATGCCGTTTACAATGGGGCATTACCACTTCGAAAATTATATGGCAAATTCCCAGATATTATTGAAATGATGTCCATCATCCGTAATATCTACGGTGATGACTATATGAGCATTTTTGAGAGATCATTTGCAAACATTGAGGAAGAATTTATTGAAATTGATGGCAAGCTCTATAAACGTGTTGAGGAACAAAATGAATCAAAGGAATATGCAAATAAGTAACTTATCTGTCTGAAAGTTTTGAATCTTATTTCAAGCTAAGGACAAATAATGCTTAGTATCCTCAAAAAAATATATAAATTTGTAAACAATAAGGATAAAATGTCATTAAAAAACTTAGACCAAAGTAGTTATTCCCTCAATTCCTCAATGAGCTTCCTAAATTCGTTCATCAAGGGGACATATTTCCTTTGGCTTAAAAGAACTTCAACCGTTTTCCCCACATCTAAATTTGGATGTAGTAATCCTACAAATTGCGTAAGAAGCGGAGTAAAGAACACCAGACCTTCCGCTTTTTGCTTTTGGTATTCATTGCTCAAATTTTCACATAATTTAAATAACTCATCTACATCTTCCTTTGTTAAATTTGCCTCTACAATTAATCTGTAAAAACTTGCTTTCTCATTATCCAACAAGTTAAACATCAACCGTTGATAGTACTCAAGTCGTTCAATACGTCTTTCTAAGGATTCCATAAAAATACCCTCCATCGCCAGAATTAACCATTACCTTTATTTTATCTTAAAGTGTAGACGCGAACAAAACAATAGTTGTTTACAAACATTTCATAAACGAGGGTGAAACAGTACTAAATAATGATTGATTTTTGTTAGGAAAAATCGTAAAGTAGTTTAGTAAGTTTGAACCGTATTAGTATTTAACTGTTAAATTTACTTTTTTGGAAGGTGAGATTTCATGACTTGTTGGAGAACCATTAATCTCTCAAAGGATTATGGCTTCCATCGAATGGTTATTGTATCATTGATGACGATGCTTTTCACTTTTATTATTTTCTATGTACCACTTAACCTTGTGCATTCATCCATAAAATTAGAAACTGATGGATTTTTTATCTTTATACTATCATTACTTTTTATCTTTCCAGCACATAAAATATTGCATTCTCTCCCTTTATTGCTTGCTGGAAAAAAGATTTCAATTGAATTTAGCCGAATTGCTGAGGTAATTCCTATTTTTAAAGTATCATCAAAAGAACGAATACCTAAACCGTTAATCCTAGCTATTTTGTTAACACCATTTTTGGTTATTACAATTTGCATGCTTGCGGGATGTTTTTTAAGTCCTCAATATATACACTACTTTACAATTATTGCAGCGGTAAATCTTGGATTTTGCGTAACTGATTTCTTACTCATAAAACACTTGATACGTGCGCCTAAAAGATGTGTGGTAGAAGAATTTAAAGATGGTTATGATATTTTAATAAATTCTTAGGTGGAAATATTCTTTGAAATTGATTAGAATATTTTATATACACGTTTCATATCTATCATGGTAGCGATACTTTTGAATGGTATGACCTAGGAGGGATCTCGTAATGATTGTATTATTTATCGCATTTGCGGTTTTTATCTTATTTAAAATTAACCAAATGACTAACAAACTATGCATTCAAAAGGAGATTCCTGAAGACCGTCAGCATAAAGTCTTTCGAACTATAAATATTTTAATTACGATTTTGCTTATTTCTTCATATGTAGAGATTTTATTTGCTTAATGGAAATTGCTCCATTTCGTGCGGTTTTTTTGTGAGTTTTATTTGATTGCATCCCATCTTAGGATATATGCATACGAGTTGCCTTGCGCAAATAAAGCAGGTAATAAGTGAAAGTGGCGAGAGGATAATGTTCCTTCGCCACTTTTTTTTATTACCTTACAGCCAAGCTGCACCAACAATTATTAACAAGATGAATAACACAACAATTAACGCGAATCCACCTGAATATCCGTGACTCATGATAACACCTCCTTTGCTACCACATCCTATGCAAATTTCAGTGTTTTCGATTAGGCATATAACCCAGATAAATGAATTTTGCTTCGATGGTTTTCTTCTTTGAAAAATAAACCATAACTAAATACATTGTTAAAAGGAATTTCTTAACTTACACTATATAGTATTAAGTTTGTTATAATTTGACTAAACGAATGACCCAAATTTAAGAAAATGTTTTCATTCCTTCTTAGAATTATGGTATAGTATTTGATGTAGCTTTTTATAAGCTTGACATAATGAGAGATTGTTTAATATTATTGCTAAAAACAACAAAAACTTTTTATAGTAGGAGATGTTCTTAATGAAGAAGTTATTAATTGCAGTTACAACTGCCGCAAGTATCCTTGCACTATCCGCTTGTAACAATGCTGACAATTCTGATATCGTCGCAGAAACGAGCGCAGGAAACATTTCAAAAGATGAGTTTTATAATTCCATGAAAGAACAGGTTGGTAATCAAATTTTAAGAGACATGATTTATACAAAAGTTCTTGCTGAGAAATATGAAATATCAGATGATCTTATTGATGAGAAATATGAAGAAATTAAAACGGCTTATGGAGATCAATTTAATTCCCTCGTTGAAGAGCGTGGTGAAGATAGTATCCGTGAGATCATCAAATCGGACCTATTAAAGCAAGAGGCAACAAGAGCGAATCTAAAGGATATGATTCACGCTAGCCATATCTTAGTGGAAAAAGAAGAAACTGCTAAGGAAGTAAAGAAAAAGCTAGATGAGGGCGAGAAATTTGAAGACCTCGCGAAAGAATATTCAACAGATGGTTCAGCACAAAACGGTGGTGACTTAGGCTGGTTTACGAAGGGTGCAATGGTTCCTGCGTTTGAGGATGCTGCATTCGCATTAGAGAAAGATCAAATTAGTGATCCTGTAAAATCAGATTTTGGTTTCCATATCATCAAGCTAAATGAAACGCAAGAAGATTACGAAAAGAAAACAGATGAAGAAAAAGATACAATTATTAATACTGCTCTTCAAAGAGATCCAAGCTTACTTCAAAAGATTTTAGATGAAGCAGTAAATGATGCTGAAATTGAAATCAAAGATAAAGATCTAGAAGATATTTTTGCAGCTGATGCTGCGGCTGAAGATAACGAAAAATAAACTAACTAAGAAAGTGTCTGGTTCGAAATTAATATCGAACCAGACACTTTCTTTATTCCTAATAAATTACATTGGTTCAGCTTTCTTTAGCCTTTTTTCGCGTTCTTGATGCATCCGCTCAATAAAAACTTCACCTTCTTTTTCAATAAAGGCATCATCAATCTTTTTATCTTCTTTTGCAGTTCTTACGACCATATAAGCACTGTAAGTTATCCCAGCAATCGCTAAATAAATCCACCAAGGTGTTGAAAACATCATCTACACCCCTCCTTGTCCAAATTTTCTATTACCACTATATGTTTGTATGTTTTTAAATAGTACTATAAGAAAAAAATGAAAATGGAGTGTGTGTATTTATTTAGCATGCAACTATGTACTTATATTCAGTATCTCGTCATTTTGGAAATAGTGGAGCATATGCTCATGACAGGTGAAGAATAATACCTGATGCTTGATGGAAAAACTCCTAAGTAAGGAAATTGCTTTTTCTAATCGACGATGGTCAAAATTCACAAAACTATCGTCGATAATCACAGGAAAAGCATTATTTTTATGCATTGTAGAAGCCAAAGCAAATCGAAACGCCACATAAAGCTGTTCTGCTGTTGCTTGACTTAACTCACTTGGGTGAAATCTTACACCATCGACTCTCTCTACAACAAAGCTTTCTTCGGCTGCAATCGAAAATACTTTTACATATTCCCCCTCAGTTAAATGATTTAGGTACTTTTCGACTTTTTCAATTAATTGTGGTAGCCGAACTTTGCGGTATTGTTCAGTTGTTTTGGTTAAGACATCATTGGCAACTGCTAAAACTGCCCACTTTTTTACTGATTGTTGAAATGTAGATCTCTTTAATTCAAATGTATGAAATAAATCAGCAAATGCTCCTCCTTCTTCTAGTTCCTCAAGGCGAATAGAAATCTCAGATTGTCTCAATTGTAATGTCTTTTCTTCCTGTTTCAAATTTGAAATCTCATCGTCTAGAAACTCAAGCCGCTCGGGTGTAATGTCTATTTCATTACTTTTGTCTGCGTATTGACTGCTCTTAAGCTGACTCGTTAGATACAGTAATTTTTGCTTTATTATTTCTGATTCTTCATACGCACTTGCTTTTATTCTGAATGCATCCTCTGTATCTACCTCGGCCTGTTTCCAAAGCTTTTGACATTCCTGCCTAATGTGCAGGATTTTCGCCTGTACCTCCTCTATTTCCTGTTCAACCTCTTTATATTTCTTTTGATTATTCAAGATTTCCTCTGCATCCCGTCTTGCTTCTATTAACCTTTCTTGTATTACTCCAACTAATACTAAAATATCTTGTGCTTGATCATCGTTCACACAATAATCTGCCAATGAATAAACCTTATCTTTGAATAGAGCTACCTCTTCCTCAAGATTATTAATCTCAATAACAATTCTTTGTTTTTCTCTTATTTTACTTTTTATCTTTTCAATAATTAACAAAGTATCAAAAAGCATTTCTCCTGCAATTAATTCAGGAAGCTTATATTGTCTTTTATATCTTTCTATTTTCCGCTTACATTCAAACAATTTCTTTTCCCATGCTTCAAAGCTTGATACAGCCTTATCGTATGTGATCTCATACTGAATACGGGATGCTTCCTCAACTTCAATTAAATTTCTAGCTTGCTTATCCTTTATTAGTTGTTCTTGTAAGCTGTCCATATCTACGTTTGAGTTGGTTTTTTCTCTTAACTCATCTAATTTACGCTGAAGCTCTTCTTTTTCAGCAGTAAGCTCGTTAAGTATAGATGAATATGCACTCTCTCCTGAACCAACTTTAAGAACAATCGAAATGATAGCCATAATCACAAAAATAAGTAAGGCACCTATAACGTTATTTGTGTAAAGATAGAATCCAACCAATCCAATACATAATAAGACTACCATTAAGATATTCATTTTCTGTTTCGAGCTCTCTGCTTTTCTTTCATTTTTTTTGAGAGAATTTATTCGTTTCTCAAGTCTTTCAATACTAGCTACTATTCTCATACTTTCATTTTTAGTGTCAGGTTCCTTATATATATTTACTATTTCTTCAAGTTCATGACGTTTAGTTTCTGGCAAGATAAGTTTTTTTAATTGATTAATTCTTTGCTCACTTTCAGTTAGCACCTCTTTTGCCCGATTAAAATTTTCATCTAATAGTTGTTTTTGATGGCTTATTTTTTCAAATTCTGTGGTAAGACCTTTCACGTATTCTTTTGTTGGAATGCTTGTATCAAACGAGGTTATCTCATCATCATCCAAATATAGGTTAATAAGTTCTTTATCATGTTCTAGTTCTTTATTTAACTGCTCCAAGGAGGTTTGCAACTTAGTAAGCGTTTGAAGATGAACTTCATATTGTCGTTTATTGGACCAGACAAACTGAATGTCATTCTCCAACTGTAATATACCCTCATTTTCCTTCTTTTGGATCAACTGTTTTTTTAGCTCTTCATGCTTTAGTTGTAGTGCTGATAATTGAGTTTCATAAGGCTGCAGTTGAGCTATTAACGCTTCAAACCGACGCATCCCATCAACTGGAAATGGAGAAAATGAAGAAAGATTATGTAATCTTGTTAAGAGAACTTCCCTTTCTTCAAGCAAGGGCTTTAAAGATATTATTTTTTTAATTGTTGCAACTTTTTCTCGTGATGTTTCTAGCTCATGGTCTACCTGGGATAATCTTTTCTTTATGTTATTACGTTCAGTTATTAAGTCTTGGTAACTCTTATTTTTTTCTTGTCCTTTTGATACTTTAGTGTGCAGCTCTTTTAATTCAGCAATTTGAGTATTAAGCAACGGTTTTTTGCCGTTTGGTTTGAACAATTGGTCCATTTCTTTCGCTATCTTCTGATTAATTGTTACCAATCCATCTGTACCGATTGTCCCTGAGGAAAATAAAAACCTCCCTATCTCCTCTGCACTCAATCTACTAACATCTTGGATACCCTGAATATTAAATGAGTAAATACTTTGATAGACATTCTTATCCATGCTATGAAAAAGTTCTCTTATCGCTTCTTCCCCGCCCTTTGTACCATCTGAAAAGTATACAGTAACATCTCCCGTCGCTTTGCCTCGTACACGTTCTATTGTTACTGTTCCGTAAACATCAGTTTCGATAATAATTTTCCCACCATATTTACTTCCAGATTTGGGCTCATACCTTTGTTCTGATTGAAGCTTTGTTGGAAATCCAAACAGAATACTATGGATAAATGACATTAACGTTGATTTACCAGCTTCATTAAAGCCATAGATCACCTGTATATCTGAGGAAAGATTTCCAATTTCTAAATTCTCTAGTTTCCCGTATCCATATATTTGAAAACCAAGTATTTTCATTTTTTCACCTCCCTATTCCTTACTAAAGCTTTGATATATTTCATTAAGTAATAGCGCCTCAGCCTCTTTGATTATTTCTTCTTTTTCTACCTCAGTTAATGAGTCTAATAATTTTCGAGCTCTAGGATGTGTAAAAACAGAGGATACAGCTTCATCAAAATTCTGATAGGAATCAAAAATTGAAAGCATATCATTAATAAAAGGCGATTCTTCTACTAACTTTTCACGACTTACAACATTTTGACTTTTTACTTTTATTGATAAAACATAGACAAAATTCTCATTTTCCTCTTCTCCGTCAACAAGTGCCTGAAGTAAATCTTCAATATACCCTTTATTTCTTACCACATCATTTAACAATCCTTCACCAATGAGATGAATGCTCAAGAAAACACCTTCTGTTTCCTTTCGAACCTCATCAAGCTTTTCCATACATTTTTCATATAATTGACTCGTTGTGGACATATCCGTGATGGATATTGAAACATCCTCCCACATGACGTCTGCAGTATTAAAAAATTGATAGGTTGTTTCACTCTCTGAAAGGGTAACGATGTATCCACCTTTTTCTCCCGCTTCATTTCGGTGCCTTCCTTGTATATTCCCTGGATATATGATTAGAGGATTCTCCGATAGAACTTGTCGCTTATGAATATGACCAAGTGCCCAATAATCAAAGTCTGCATTATGTAATTCCGATATCTTAAAAGGGGCATACCGATTGTGTTCACTATCTCCTTCAATACTGCCATGTAGCATCCCAATATGATATTTAGCAGAATCTTGCTTTTTATATAGTGCCGTCATGTTCTCAACGACTGCTTTTTGTGTATAACTAAATCCATAGATATTGACTAATGTTTCTTGATTACGCTTGAATGATTTTATTTCTACCTTACTGCTAATAAACACATGAACATTACTTGGCCACTCAATATCATACCAATCACCACCAAGGTGATCATGATTTCCATGAATTACGTACACTGGGATGTCTTTTGCTTGCAACCTTTGCATCTGATGTCGAAAACGGGCTTGGGCCCGAATGCTTCTGTCTTCTGCATCAAATAAATCTCCAGAGATTAAAACAAAATCTACTTTCTCACGAATAGCAATACTTATAAGCTTTGAAAATGATACAAAGGTACTTTCTTGAATTCTTTTATAAATCTTTTCTGGTAGCTCTACGAGTCCTCGAAAAGGGCTATCCAAATGCAAGTCTGCAATATGTAAAAAAGAAACTGAACTCACGTAAATGTTCCTCTCTAAAAATTATTACTTTTATTTTATCATCAATAAAAGGCGAATGCACGTTCTTATTAGAAAAGCGTAATACGCCCGTGCTGGAGCTAGACACCATAACTAGATTCATATTATATAAATAACATAAGAAAAAGGCACCCCTCAGCACCAATACCCACAACCTCCTTTTACCATGTAAATAAGGGTAGATACTGATACTTAAACCAGAGCACCTTCTGTTTTGTTATTTTTCCTTTGTTAGCTGTAATGCCTTTTTAATATCCTTAAATGAATTTGATTTCCCATACATTAAAACACCACCGCGGTATACGCGTGCACCAAAGATAGCAAAGAGCACAATTGTGACAACGAGTAGCCCAATACCTAAAGCAATTTCCCAAAATGGAAGATTTAACATCCCTACACGTAAAAACATAATCATTGGCGTAAAGAATGGTATAAATGATGTAACTGTGATAAATGGTGCTTCAGGCTTCGTTAACCCAAACATTGCAATCATAAATGCAGCAACAATTAATAATGTCATCGGTGTAATCATTTGTTGAACATCTTCAATTCTACTAACCAATGACCCTAAAAATGCTGCCAGTGTCGCAAATAAGAAGTATCCTAATAGGAAAAAGATAATCGCATACACAAAAGTGGATACAGGTAGTTCCTCAAACCCAAATACTTCAAAGAATCCACCTTCCATGCTATCCATATTTCGCCTAATCGAAGTGTAACCTATTAATAAAATAACAACCATTTGTGTTAAACTTAACAACCCGATACCGAGAATTTTACCAAACATCTGCTTAATCGGTGAGACACTTGAAATTAATATTTCCATGACCCTTGAAGACTTTTCTGTTGCAACCTCCATCGCAATCATACTTGCATACATAATTACGGCGAAATAGATCACGAACAGTAATACATATACAAGGCCACGAGCTTGATTTAACTCTTCTTCCGTTTTTGCGTTTTGTTCTAAGGCAATTTGCTCAAACGATACAGGAGAGAATAGTTGGTTCAATTGCCCTTGTGTAATCCCAGCATTTTCAGTTGCTAATGAAACTTTCACTTGTTGCAGCGCTTGCTGTATCCTTGATGAAATGTTTGAATTAGTTATTGAATTTGCTTTGTAGACACCTTGAGGGAGATTTTCACTATCGTAGGTTAAAAGTAGATAACCTGTTAGTTCTCCTTCTGTCACCAACCTATTTGCTTCCTCTTCTGTCACCAGTAATTCTTGGGTCACAATTGATTCATCAGTCATCTGTAATTGTTGCTGAAAGAGTGGAAGTAATTCACCAGTCTCATCAAGAACCCCAACTTTTGTACTTTCGTCATCACTATCAAATCGGTCAATGACCGTTTCAATATTTGATAATCCTACTACGATAAGAGCAGTAATAATGGTTGTAATAATAAAGGACTTCGTTTTCAACTTACTCATATACGTATGAAAGAGGATAATCCAGAATTTATTCATATGACGCACCTACCTTATCGATAAAAATATCGTTTAACGAGGGCTCCTCTAAGACGAATTTTCGAACAAATCCTTTACCTGAGATCGCCTCAAGGATTTTTTGTGAAATCCCTTCGCTTTCAACCTGAAGATGCATTCCCTCCGCAGTCTTTTTTGCTTTCACAACTCCTGGTATATTCGCTATATGACTAATATCAAAATCTGCATGAACAATCACGTTCTTTTTCCCGAAGGAACGTTTAATTTCCTTTAAAGAGCCATGTACAATAGGTTTTCCATGGTGCATAATACATAAATGATTACATAATTCCTCCACATGCTCCATTCGATGGCTAGAAAATACAATGGATGTACCATCTTTCTTCAAATCTATAACTGCTTCTTTTAAAAGTTCAACGTTTACTGGATCAAGCCCGCTAAAAGGTTCATCCAGTATTAATAACTTTGGTTTATGGATAACTGAAGCAATAAATTGAATCTTTTGCTGATTCCCCTTTGACAGTTCTTCTACTTTTTTATTTGCATATTCAGGAACACGAAATCTTTCTAACCAGTATTCTAACTGCTTCAATACCGCCCGTTTGTCCATTCCTCTCAGTCTGCCTAAATATACTAACTGCTCTGAAACTTTCACCTTTGGATATAGGCCACGCTCTTCAGGTAAATATCCGATAAGATGACTTGTATCATATGTGATTTTTTGATTATCCCATGATATTTTACCTTCTGTCGCGTCTAATAGTCCAAGAATCATTCGAAATGTGGTTGTTTTTCCTGCCCCATTCGCACCTAAAAATCCAAACATTTCCTTCTCTGGGATTTCTAATGATAGATTGTCTACTGCAGTAAAATCCCCAAACCGCTTTGTTACATTCTGTAAATGTAATGTCAAGTTGAGTCCCTCCGTTTCCAAGTATATGTACGAATGACTGTCATAAAAAGATTCATTTTTTCGTAAGTAATAGTGAAGGAGTACTATTTCTTACTAGGGGGGAGTGTCATGGCTACATTTTTCTTAACCGCATTTAACCATAGTGGCGAGAAATTACTTGATGAGACGGTAAATGCAGATACCGAAATGGAAGCGAAAAAGCTAGCTGAAAAAATCCTAATAGAAAAGGACCTTATCAACACCACTCACCGATGCACCACTTCAACAGGAAAGTTACTACTTTTTCACCGGTAAGCCCATAAAAGCAAATATGTAAAGGGTTCCGTTTTGAGATACTTTTCTTACAATAGGTGCGGAAATGACAGTCATATTATCATTGTTATTGATATATTAAAAAGTAAAACTAGCCTTAGTAATTGGCGGGTTTTCTTTAATTAGGGAAAAAAACCATATTTATATAAAATTGTGATACGGTTCACCTTAGCGATTCTAAATAAGGGTTCCAGCGATAGTAAAATAAGCGGAGATTTTCCCGTTAAATACAGAATAGGGCTCGTTTTGGGATAAATAGGGGGAGTTTTTCCGCCTATACAAAGCAAAATTACTATTGTCACACTTTTTCGAGTCAAATAAGCGGAATCTCTTCCTCTATTTATGCTATTTCTTAGTCCTATTTATTAATTAAGGGGAATTTTCCCCTCTATTTATCAGATCTAAGTACTTAACCTGACCCCCAACTGATAAGAGAGGACTCTCACGTTCCAAGATGCGGGGAATCAGCAGCTTTTTATCCACCAACTTATACAGAATAATAAAATTGTTGGTCAAAACGTCGTCACTGCAAATAACCGACGAATTGATAGTACAATACTGATTGAGCATCATAATATTGATGTTAATTCCTAAATCAAAGTTAACGAAAGTTCGTAGAAACCTTGATAAAGGAATTGACGTATGCCAATGCATACGTCAATTCTTGTGTCTTTTAATAAGGAAGCACCGGAAAACGGAACCCTTTACTATTAACGTGGTGCCTTTTATAATAAATCACTTTAATACTGAAAAAGTGAAATTTGTTTTTGAATAATACTCTTCCCCTTTTTCTAGCACTGCTGAAGCAAATTCTGGATGGTGAATAGAATCAGGTGGACCTTGAGTTTCTAAACATACCCCCAAGTGATTTTTCGATTTTTCACCATTGATTACAACAGAATCACCTAGCATATTAGACGTGTATAAAACAACACTTGGCTGGTCTGTCTCTACAACTAGCATTCTGCCACTTTCTTCGTCTACTAATTTAATTTCTTGATCGTGATTTGCATTGAGTAACAATGGATGATCATAACCATGTCCTGCTAAAATATTCTGAGGATGGTCAGAATTGACACCATCACTTATTTTTCGGCCTTCTCTAAAATCAAATGCAGTGTTATCTACATCAAGTAACGTACCAGTTGGTAAAAGCTCGTCATTTAGCTCTAAAAATTGATTACTTTTTATAGTTAATTCATGATTTAGAACATCACGTTTTGCATTACCACTTAAGTTAAAATAAGAATGGTTTGTTACATTGAGTAACGTAGATTTATCAGTTTGACCCTTGTATTCAATTGTGAACTCATTCTCATTAGTAAGTGTGTAGATAACTTTCATTGTTACCGTCCCAGGATATCCTTCCTCTCCGTCAGGACTAACATATGTAAATTCTACTCCAACCTCATTTTCCGATTCGATAACCTTGCCTTCCCAAACAACATGACTAAACGGTTTTAGACCACCGTGTAGATGGTTATTTCCATCATTCTTAGCAAGTTTATAAACATCCCCTTCAAGCTCAAATTCAGCATTCTTAATACGACCAGCAACACGACCACAGACAGCACCAAAGAAAGGGGGGTTACTGCTATATTCCTCCACTGTGTCAAATCCAAGTACAACGTTTTCAAATTGACCCTTAGCATCTTCAGTGAGAATTTTTGTAATCACACAGCCTATACTTAAACATGTCACTTCCATACCATTGTCATTTTTCAGATGAAAAGAATCGACAGTTTGTCCATTATGTTCTCCAACTACTTCTTGTAAAACTTTCATCATTTCCACTACCTTTCAAAGCTTATATATTTTGTAAAAGAATTAATATGTACCTTTCTTTATTTTATCTATATTTTAAAATAAAAGAAATGAATATATAGGTAAATTCAAAAAAAAGCACCTAAACTAGTTAGGTACCTCTGCAGTCGTTTCTTTAGGGAATAACTCATCAAGAATGTTAATTTTTTCATTGGTATAGTGTACAAATCCTTCATTATAAGCCTTAGGTTCTTTTGGATTGGCAAAGTGAGTAATCTTTCCATTTTCTGGATTGATAAATTTACTCGCAGCACCACAGCCTAGTCCAATAATCGATTGTTGCTCTTCCATAATCATGATGTTATAAATACTCTCTTGACCTGGTATTGCATAGCCAACATTTTCAAGATTACCAAGAATATTTTTTTGACGATACAAATAATAAGGCACATATCCATGTTTTTTTGTCCATTCAGTAGCATTTGCCATCATTTGTGTAATTTCATCACGACCTGCGACCTTATATTTCTGTTTGTTCCTCGTCATTTCTGAAGCACGCTTAAATGATAAAGTATGAACGGTTACAGATTCAGGCATTAGTTTCTCAGTCTCAGCTAGGGTATAGTTAAATTCTTCGATTCCTTCACCAGGAAGTCCGATAATTAGATCCATATTGATATTATTCATATTCATATTTCTAGCTAGTTTAAATTTATCAATTGTTTCCTGCACAGTATGATGACGCCCAATCGCTTTTAATGTTTCTTGGATATATGATTGTGGGTTGATACTAATTCGATCAATATTCCACTTATTTAGTACCGCAAGTTTTTCTGGCGTAATGGTATCTGGTCTACCTGCTTCAACAGTAATTTCTCTTATTTTATCAACATCTGGAAATGATTCGACCATTTCTTCATAGAGCATGTCCATTTCTTTTGCAGTAATACTTGTTGGAGTACCGCCACCATAATAGACAGTTGTAATTTTTACACCTTTTTGTTTGAGCCATTTTCCAATTTCACGCATCTCGTAATGAAGCCCACCTAGAAATGAATCAACAGATCCTTGTCTACCATTAATGGCATAAGCTGGAAATGTACAGTATGCGCATTTTGTAGGACAAAAAGGGATCCCGATGTAGATACTTACTTCATTCTTTAATTTATATAAATCAGGTACCATTGTTAATTGACGGTCCACGATTTGCTGCATTAATTCAATTTTTTCATCTGTAATTAAGTAATCTTCCTTCAATTGGAGGTGTGCCTCCTCCTTTGATAAACCAGCATTTAGCTTCTTATGAAGTAGTTTTGTTGGGCGAATTCCTGTTAAATAGCCCCATTTTTGAGTAATTCCTGTTAATTGTTGCAATAGAGATACAAAGACAAATAGCACAGCATTTTTCTTTTGTTTAAAGCGCTCTTTCTCAGTTTCTACTTTTATATCTGATTTTTCTTGCTTTGAAGTAACCTGTCGATTTGTTTCACGTTCTGTTAGTTTTCCATTCGCCAATACTGTATCATCTTTTATCTGAACTGAAATATTGATTAATACCTCTGGATTATCTAAATCGCCAAATTCAAGTTGACTTTCTTCATAGAAAAGATCTGCCACTAATTGAAGTGGACGCTTATATCTCTCATCTTCTAATCCTGTCACTAAAATTCTCAAAAAATCACTTCCTTTTAAAAATAAGCTTTCTTTAGTTTACAGAAGAAATTTATACATATCAACATGTTAATAAAAGGGAAAAAGAAGTGACAAGGGCTTTTACCCTGTCACTTCTTTTTCATTTTCTCATAAGGCATCCTTTTAACCTTAGTTTATTTCTCTATCTTTATTTTCCTTAAAAATTCAATCCGTTGTTGTTTTCTGAAGTGCTCTTTTACCATGTATGAAACCCCATTTTGGTTATTTGACCTTGTCACCCAATCGGCGGCCTTCTTAACCTCTTTAGGTGCATTCCACATAGCGACACCTAAACCTGCAGATTCTATCATCCTTTGATCATCAACAGAGTCTCCTATTACTACCGTTTTCTCTATAGGAATTCCTAAGTGATTACATAAAGCGGATAATCCACTAAGCTTAGACACACCCTTTGCCACAATATCTAATTTCTTTGACTCTTGATGTGAAGTGGATATGCCTTCAAAGTTATCAAGAAGCATCCTCTCTACTTCATTTCGCTCCTCATCATTTGAAAAGTAAACTTCTAGTTTTTGTGGAGCTACAGGACTATCTCTTAAGTAATCACCTAAGGAGCTAACAAATTGCATTGGATAAAAAAGCGGATCTCCTGAACCAAATACTGCCTTTGCAATTAAATTTCCTGGTAATTTCATACGGTTTCCAATCGAAAATCGTTCATGCAACAGTCTAATATTACACTCATAATTTTCTAGCACTTGAACAATGTTAAAAGTCTTTTCTTCGGGTATCCGACTAGCCTTCAATGGTTCATCTATTGATGATGCTATAAAAGAACCACCATGGGTGATTAACAGCGAATCAAGTTTCAAAGCCTTTGCTACTTTTTTCGCAGAAGGAAACGTCCTATTTGTTACAAGTGTCACATAAACTTCTTTATTTTTTACGTATTCAATGGCTTCTCTTGTTCCACTTTGAATTCGCCCATTTGATCGTAATAAAGTTCCATCAATATTTATCGCAAGTAATTGGTAAATCATTATAGATCCCCCTTGTCGTTGATGTTGCCTTATACCTATGGATATGATGGGCCATATTGGATTAGAACTTTTTCTTCTTACCTACTAAAGGATCAACGACGACCCGGCTCACTGGGAGCTAGATAGTAAACTAATTGACACTACAAGAAAGCGAGCATCAACCACATGGTTAACACTCGCTTATACCACTTCTTATCTTTGTTCCATACTTCCGTACAATTCTTCTAATGGCTTCATAATAATTTTATTTAATTCACCGACCAGCATGCTCATTCGTTGTTCGGTTTCCATTAATTTTGAAATCTTGTCATGTTGTTGAACTAGTGCAACTAGTTTTTGAGCTTGTTCTACTTCTTCTTGACTAATCTCTTCACCCATCATTTGTTTTTGCTGTAAGTTTAATTGTACATCGCGAAAGTTTTCAAACATCTTCTTTGCTGATTCGTCTGCGTTTACCTCATCATACATTCTCTTTAATGTTTGAAACTCATTACTTGAACGAATAGCTTTTTCAAGATCATATGCTACATCATATAAATTAGTTGCCATGTTAAACATCCTCCTTCATTTTATTGCGTCCTTAAACACTTCTCCACTATAACAAACTATTCAACAAATTTCAGCTTAATACAGTTATTTATCAAGTTCAAATATTTAAGAAACTGTTAATTCTATAAAAATATACTATTTATTGAATAACAACTTTCATATTGGTAATTATCACTCAGAACATAATTTACCTTATCCCATTAACGTCACTATTAAACCTTGTACAATTCCAATTAATCCACCTAGTAACGCACCTAGATATGTAATCATCTTAAACTCTTTGCGAGAGATAGATAAGACCATCTCCTCCAAACGATCGACTGAAAAGGATTCTACTTGATTTCTAACAACCTCTGCCAAGTGTAATCGTTCCATCATTTGTTCTATTCGGCCTGACAGTAAATCTCCTACTACTTCCACTAATTTTGGTACCCAGCTTGATATAATTAATTCAGAATACGGAGCAACTACTTCATTTATTGGACTCAACGTATACTTTTTTATCGGAATAATGTTTAGAGCATTTTCCTTAATAAATGAAAGAATTCGGTCTCTCCCAATTTTGGCCTCGATGTCCCCAACCTTCATTTCCTTGACTTTATGCCACTCTTTTTTCATTAGTTCTTCTACTAATCCAACAGTCGCACCGTTGTTTAGAAACTTTATGATTTCAGGATGAATCTTGTCCACTAGACTTTCATTTCCTAAAAACATTTGAATCATATTCCCAAGCATCCCTCTTGTAACTAAAAAGTCATCAATCATTTTACGTAGCTTTCTCTTTCCTTCACTACTATTGAAATACTCAATTCCTTTACCAATAATATAAGAAGCTATGACTGGGATGTTTTCTTCAACCTTTTCTTGGAGTTCTTTCGGAAGTGTTTCGCCAATCTTACGTTCGACCAAACGGTTGGCTAATATAACGTACTGTTTTTCGAGTATTGTTATTACCTTTTCCTGTGTCAAACCATGTAGGTCTTCTACACCAAACTTTTTAGCAAGTTCATGTAGTGTTTTTTCAGAAGTAAGTAGTTTTTTGATTTCATCCTTTGCCCATTCTTCCATTGTAGCCTTAAACACTGGATCTAGGAATTTATTACGAATGCTTTCAGGTGTTAGTAAGTGATCAACAACCATCTTGCCCATTTGATTTGCTAGTTCATCTCTGCGCTTTGGTATTAAGCCTGGCGTAAACGGGACTCTTTTTCCAGCTATGTATATTGCTTTATAAGGGCGAAATAACATTTTTATTGCTAATGAATTGGTAACTCCACCAATCAGTGCCCCAATCACCATCATCATGATAATTACAACCAATGTATCCATCTATCTTCATCTACCTTCCAAAACTTTTCATTTATTTCTCACAGTTTTTCTTACATTTTCATACGATACGATATCAGCGTTTGCCTAGTAAGAAATGCGCAAGCGCCTTCTGCTTTTCTTGGCTAGCTTCAGGCGCTAGAGGCTCGGGTCATAAGATTGTCCAGCATGAAAGTCAAAGATCGACCTTCTTGCTGGCCTATCTTATGCCTGTCGCCTCTGACTAAGCGCCTTCTGCTTTTCTTATTATAAAGCTTGTTTATAATGTCAGCAAATGAGGGTTTGGGTAATGAATCAAAAAATAGAAATCGAGATGAAAGTGATACCTAATGAAAAAGTAACTGATGAAAATACAATACATGTCAGTGATGCACTTGGTAAAAAGTTAGAATTATCAAATCTCCAAAAATTTGTTCTCTCCTGCAATGGGTATAGTGAAGAGGTTAAGATAGTATTTATAAAAGAGAGTGACATGACGATGTACTGTAGTTCATTATTGTTAAACAAATTAATGCTTCCTACCTATGACTTTTCAATTTCAATTACAAAAATAGAAGATCATACATTATCACTTGGACCAGTAATTGCCTTAGTTACAGAAATAAAAGAAGAAGAACAAGGCTTATCCTTAGGGTCAATTCAAGACTTTTGCGAGGAACTTGCTACTTATTGTAAACACAATGGCGTTCTTTTCTACGTGTCTTCTTTAAACAAATTTAATGAGAACCTTGGCTATGTTTACAACAGAAAAGAGTGGACCAAAACAACCGTTCCATTTCCGCATATTGTCCACAATCGTATCCATTCTCGTAGAAAAGAGCAATCTACAAATTTTAAACAATTTATTTATCAATTGCAAGAAAGGAACGTCCCATATTTTAATAATCATTTTTTAAATAAGTGGGAAGTACATGAAATTCTTCAAGTTGAGGACCATCTTACCCCATATCTACCTGAAACAATTTTGTTAGAAAATAAGCAAAGTCTAGAACATATGATTGAAATCCATCAGTATATTTATCTAAAACCGATTCATGGTAGTCAAGGGAGAAAGATATATAAAATTCAAAAAAAAGATGCAGCTACCTATCAACTTGACTATACGACTAACACTACAGAACTTGAACAAGTATATGATTCGTTTTACTCATTATTCCATTCTTTACGACCACGTCTATATGGAAGAGGATATATTGTTCAACAAGGGATTCCACTACTTACCTACCACGAACGACCATTAGATTTTCGATTCCTTTGCCAAAAGAGGGAAAGTGATCAATGGACCGTCACATCAATGATCGCAAGAGTTTCAGCGAAAGAAGATATTGTTTCAAATCTATCAAGGGGTGGCGAGCTCAAGAAAATCAATGAAGTGTTAAAAGAGAAATTTGAGCATCGTGAAATAAAACAAATCAAAATGATGATGATAGAACTAGCCTTAGAGGTTGCTACTATCATTAGTTTGTCCAACGATGGGCTGTATGGAGAGCTAGGTATTGATTTAGCACTTGATGAAGAGGGAAAACCATGGATTATTGAGGTTAATACGAAACCTTCTAAAAATCAGGACCCTAAAGACCTTTCTTCTAAAATACGTCCAAGTGCAAAAGCACTCATACACCATTGTATATATCTAGCCAATTATCCTGATTAGAGGTGAGTGTTAAATGATTTCATTAGGTTTTATTACAGTACATCCTAACCAAGAGGTTAGGTACATTACTGAAATTGCAAAACGTTCAAAACAATTTGGGATTGATGTATATCGTTTTACTCCTTTAGCAATTAATCCAACTACAGAAAAAGTCCATGGATACTATTATAATAACGATACACAGGAATGGGAAAAATCAGTATTTCCAATACCTTCTTATCTATATGATCGTTGTTTTTATGGAAAGGATGAAACCTCAAAAAAGGCTCAGCCAATCGTTAAGTGGCTAAAGCATCGCCCAACTACTACTTTTTTAGGTCATGGATTACCAAATAAATGGGAGCTATACCGAGCTTTGTCAAAGGAGCCAGAGGTATCAGCTTATCTGCCTTCTACTGAATTAATTACATCAAGTTCGAAGGTGTTGCATAAGTTAGCTAAGGAGAAAAAGCTACTCCTTAAACCACTAAATGGATCAATGGGTACTGGAATTATCGGTCTTTATTTAGAAGACCAGCACTTCCATTTGATCACTCATCAAAATAAAAGTTTAAAAAGAAAAGTGTTTTCTACAAAAAGTGAATGTGTTGAGTGGTTAAATAAATTATTTAAAACAACTCCTTATTTATGCCAGCCTTTCCTTTCACTACAAGATCACGAGAACCGTCCCTTTGACATTCGAATTCTACTACAAAAGAACAAATACGGAAAATGGCATGAAGTAGGTCGTGGAATTAGAAAGGGGCAAAAGGATTTTATTATTTCAAACGTAAGTGGTGGAGCAGAAATTATTCCATTCTTGCCTTGGGTAAAAGAACTCACACATCGTCAACGGTTTTTATTAAATGAAAATATCCGTACCGTATTAGAAAAGCTTCCGGTCATATTAGAAACAAATTTTAAGAACTTATTTGAATTAGGTATAGATATTGGTGTAGCAAAGGATGGGTCAGTTTGGATACTAGACACTAATTCCAAACCTGGGCGTAAAGTTATCATCGCTACAGACCCAGATAAACAGGAAGAATTATATTGTGCCCCACTTTACTATTGTAAGTATTTATCTAAAAAGGCATCTATTGTGTAAAGGAGCTGAAAAAGGATGAAGCCTCTATCACTTAAAAAGATTGATACGGAGGAAGGGGTCATTTATCTTCCAAAAGAATTAGTTGAAAAATATCCATCCATTCATTATCTATCCTTTGGAACAGCAACCGCTGAATGTATCGTAAAAGCTTCCAAAGAGAAAAAGGATGCAATCATAATTTCTGAAGACATATTCGCAAAGTTAAAAATCCCCCATACAGGACCTACTCAACTAATTCAGCATGAAGATACATTGTATATTGGTCCTTTAATTGGTGTTTTCACTGCTGGCTTTACAGACTCAAAACATCGTCCAATCGGAGAAAGATCCATGTTTTTTTCTAAAATCTTGACAGTTGAAAAAACAGTTGGAGCCTTTCCATTTGTATTTGGTGCGCATCAAATTAATTGGGAAAACGGAACGATTAATGGTCTCTTTTATCTAAAAGAGGGTTGGAAGAAAATTGAGGTTCCTTTTCCTAATGTCATATACGACCGATTGCCAAATCGCAAAACGGAAAATCACCAAGCGATAAAACGAGTCAAACAAAAGCTACATGAAGAATATTTAATTCCATGGTTTAATCCAGGATTTTTTAACAAATGGGAAATTCACCAATTACTCGAAAATGAGCCGATAGTTTCCCACTTATTACCAGAGACGTTTGAGAATCCTAGCTTTAGTTTAATTGAGCGTTTGCTTTCAAAGTATCAACATGTCTATCTTAAACCAGCAAACGGCAGCCTTGGATTTGGTGTATATCAAATCATTTATTCTCAAGAAGAAGAAGTATACTATTGCCGTTTCAAAAATGAAATTGGGGAAAATAAACTTCAAAAATTTTCCTCATTAGAATTATTAATCAATCATTTATTTAAGAAGAAAAGATTTCAAGACTATATTGTTCAACAAGGTGTCTCCCTCATTCGGATAAATCATCGAACAATTGATTTTCGAGTTCATACCAATAAAAACAGAAATGGTCATTGGCAAGTAAGTGTCATGGCTGGAAAGATTGCAGGGCGTGGTAGCGTAACAACACATCTCAACAACGGAGGATTTGTTCAAACCCTTGATGAAATTTTTGAAAGTCAACAAGAATACAATGAAATCACTGTGAAATTAGAAGATGCTGCACTACAATTAAGTAAAGCGATTGATGAAAAAGTCAAAGGATGCATTGGGGAAATAGGATTTGATCTAGGTATTGATAAACAAGGGAAGGTATGGCTATTCGAGGCTAATTCAAAGCCAGGAAGATCAATTTTCTCACACCCTAAACTGAAAAAGAATGACTTGCTCACTCGCAGGCTTGCTCTTCAATACGCCGTCCACCTTGCGGAAAAAACGATAAAAAGCCCTGAGGTTGTTAATTATGAAGGTTTACTTTGATACAAAAACCAAAAAATGGTTTCAGCATGAAACTGAGCATCCATTTACTTTCGGAAAAAACCTCCAACCTATTACGTACAAACGGAGCATATCTGATACTATGCTCCCTTTTTCAATCAGTGCCTCTTCAAACCATGTGGGACCTTTAATTGGAATAATTGTCGGTGAATCTAAAAATCAAAATAATTTTAAAGGAAATGGGAAAAAGCTAAGAAAAATACAGCTCCAACTCGCCAAAAAAGGGCATATTTGTGTAGTTTTTACCCCTAGCTCTATTTCCTCCACACACTTGAATGGTTTTGTTTACGTGGAGGACTATAAAAAGTGGCTAAGAGTTACCACACCACTCCCTGATATTGTGTATAACCGTATTCCATTTCGCTCAATGGAAAAAAGGAAGCTATATCAGGAGGCCTTTGAATTTTTTAAGAAAAACAATATCCCTTGCTTTAATCCTTATTTTTTTTCAAAAAAACAAGTTTATGAATTGTTAGCCAAAAACCCACTAATTGAACAACATCTTCCCGCCACTTCCATTTATACAAATAAAAATGATTTACTCAGGATGCTATCAAACTTTCCAATACTCTACGCAAAATCAAGCAGTGGCCATAAAGGTAATGGGATTTATAAAATTAATTGCCTTAATCAGCCTTTTGTCGTTCAAACAACCAAGAATACTTTTCACTTTTCTTCATTAAAAAAATTAGTAGAATTTCTAGATACTCATTTCTTACAAGAAGAATTCATTATACAAGAGGCCATTAAGCCTGATAACTACTTCGGAAAAAGATATGATTTACGAGTCCTTGTTCATTATGTGCGTGATTGCTATCGTATCAGTGGAATTGGGGTAAGAGTCTCTGAATATGAGGATATTACAACACACGTACCAAATGGAGGATTCATTATCCCATACTCCGAGATACAAGAAAAGATAGATGAATCTTTGTTACATGAACTCATGAATAATATAGGGAGCACACTCCACCAAGGTTTTAATCAGCTCATTGGGGAGTTTTCTGTTGACTTATGTAAAGCAAGAAATGGGAAGTACTATTTATTTGAAGTAAACTCTAAACCAATGAAGTTTGATGAGCGGATAATTGAAGATAGTGGGATTGATAATTTAACTGACTTGTTAATTATGTGGGGAAGAATGAATATGCAGAATCATGTTGATAATAAGAATTTGATGGTAAATAAGTAAAAAGATTTCCCACTAATTTACTTTATTAATTTTGCCACCTACACAAAAGATATGTAATAAAGGAGGCTGACAATATGGGACGACATGAAAATCATAGTAAGGATTTAAATTACGAAGGAAAAGATAAAGTAGCACTCGATGTTGACCGCTTTATTAACGAAGGACTAGCGGGAGGAACTGTTCACCGTTTTCATGAACATACAAACATTGAAGAAGCCCGCGACCTTCAAGAAGAAGAGCCACCTATTGAACAATAAAAAAAGAAAAATGCATGCTGCGCATGTATAGAGGTACAAACTGGAGGCGAAACGTCGCAAGATAAAGGAAACATTTCTCCTACTAGTCAATATTTGTTCAGATATGGAAGTACCTGCTTAGGGGACGATATTCAAAATGGAATATAGACTTCTATTTTCTGATTTATCCGAGAGACTTTTTTCAAGTTCTCTCGGATTTTTTTGTTATAATAATAAACACATACGTATGTAAAAGGGCTGCTGTTAGCCTGATTTTTTGTAGAGGAGTCGACAAGTAATGATTCATAAACTAAAAAAACATTATAAAGATTCTTTCCTAATGACTGATACTCCTGTGCAAGGAGATAAATATAATTGGTACGTTTCTGACGAAGGTAAATTATTTGGTATCGAGAAAGCTGTGATGACAAAAGAAGAAGATGTTTTACTTTCTACATTATTTAGTCCTTTTAAGAAGAACACTTCATCGATGAATGAAGAACAAAGAAATTGGTACGAGTATTTATATATGAATAATAACAGCTCTTTATCTCTGCTTTCCTTTAATAATCCGTGTAGATTCATTCAATTTCAAACAAATGAGCCTATTACTGATCGTGAGGATTTTCAGGTAGCCGTTGATGCTTTATTCCCCTATCATGTAGTTACAATATGGGAGAATGAATATGGTGGAACCATTATTGAGTCAGTAAATGGTGATAAGAATGACCAAGTGATTTTTGAGGAGATTGTTGACACGTTAACGAGTGATTTTTATGTTGATATTGATTTCTTCATTGGACAAACCTATACCTTACATTTACAAACACCTGAATATTTTAATTGGGAACGGAACTGTTTTCAAAAGTCCCTTCATTATTTACACAAACAGAATGTGTATCGGCTTTATGAAATTATCCCTTATTTACTGCTAGAGAAAATTGAGCCCGACAGTGCGGATAAACTTTCAAATGCGATCCTACAAGATTTAAAACATGATAAAGAAATGCTTCAAACAATCAAGGCATTTATAGAGAGTAATCTAAATGTCTCCCTTGCTGCAAAAAAACTTTATATGCATCGTAATAGCTTACAATATCGCATTGATAAATTTATTGAGAAGACTGGAATAGATATCAAACATTTTCAAGGAGCATTTACTACTTATTTATCAATCATCAATACTGAATCTTTTACAACTGAAAATGACCGCTAATTTATTGACATTCTGCGTAATGCCCTAACGTTTTTGTCTAACCTCCTGCACCTAAAGGTTTGAGGTCAAGACAAACTATGCCTTCTATCAGCGCTTGAACCATGCCTGCCACCTTTGTTCAAGCGTTTACGCTTTCTTTGTGCCAGTTACCTCCCTATCACTTATCAAACTTCCGAATCATCTCCTTGCGATAACTCCACAAAGCTACTTCATGAAAAACAACGTGTTTTTCATAAGGAATCTGTTTATCTTCTACGAATCCTCAGGCGCTTGAGCATTGTTTTGTTATTATATCCTAAGTAGATGCTCCACCAGCTTGTACGGGGATGACCAAGTTGCTTTCACTCCTCATTTGGTAGACATGCACGAAAGCACTTTCATTTTTTTGTGCAATGTTTACATTTACGATTCATAACTAATTAAGCTAAACTATGGTTAGAAAGAAAACGATTTCACTAGGAGGCAAAAAACAATGGCTGAACTTAAATTAAATAATATTTACAAAGTATATGACAAAAACGTAACTGCAGTATCTGATTTCAATCTTCATATCCAAGATAAAGAATTTATCGTATTCGTAGGTCCATCTGGTTGTGGTAAATCTACTACACTTCGTATGATTGCAGGTCTTGAAGAAATCTCAAAAGGTGATTTCTACATTGATGATAAGCGTGTAAACGATGTAGCACCAAAAGATCGTGATATTGCGATGGTATTCCAGAACTACGCATTATATCCACATATGAATGTATATGATAACATGGCATTTGGTCTTAAATTACGTAAGTTCCCTAAGGCTGAAATTGAGCAACGTGTAAAAGAAGCTGCTCGTATTCTAGGTCTTGAAGAGTACTTAGATCGTAAACCAAAAGCATTATCAGGTGGTCAACGTCAGCGTGTTGCTTTAGGTCGTGCAATCGTTCGTGACGCAAAAGTATTCTTAATGGACGAACCTTTATCAAACCTTGATGCTAAGCTTCGTGTAGCGATGCGTGCGGAAATTTCTAAGCTTCACCAACGTTTACAAACAACTACAATCTATGTAACGCATGACCAAACAGAAGCGATGACAATGGCTACTCGTCTTGTAGTTATGAAAGATGGTATCATCCAACAAGTTGGTGCTCCAAAAGAAGTTTATGACAACCCTGAAAATGTTTTCGTTGCTGGATTTATCGGTTCTCCTGCAATGAACTTCTTCAAAGGAAATCTTAAAGATGGTAACTTCGTAACTGGTGATGTGAAAGTTTCTATTCCAGAAGGAAAAATGAAAACATTACGTGAAAAAGGTTACAATAACAAAGAAATTATCCTTGGAATTCGTCCAGAAGATATCCATGATGAGCCAGTATTCATCGAATCTTCTCCTGGTACTACAATTTCGGCTCCAATTGAAGTTGCAGAATTAATGGGTGCAGAAACAATGCTTTACTCTCAAGTTTCTAATCAAGAATTTGTTGCTCGTGTTGATTCACGTACAGATATCAAGCCTGGACAAGTTCTAAAGCTTGCATTCGACATGAATAAAGCTCACTTCTTCGATGCAGAATCTGAATTAAGAATCCGTGGTTAATCACCCATAATAAAAAACGCCGAGACTAAAGTCTTGGCGTTTTTTTTACTCTTTGATTAACATTACTTCTGAATTATTACAATGGTTACAAGTAAACAAATGGGCACATTCATGTTGACTTAGCGTTGTGTTATATCCGTCAATTTTCTTCATATCGTCTATCTCCATATATGCGCTATAGTCATCAAAATAATCAATTATTCTTCCTGTGTCTTCAAGTGGTTTTCCGCAAGAAGAGCATGTATAATGGACAGTTTTAAATCCATTACATAGTGGACATACATACATTATGATCATCCTGTTCAATTGAGTTGTATGGTTTAGTTTTTGATTAATTACTTTCTTTATGTAACAATTATAATTGGAATCAATTTCCACCAAGTGATTTGTATATAACAACTAAAAAAATCCATAATACTTAGTAAGCAATTCAACATTTTCAAATGACTTGGATCCAACTAATCAAAAAAATTTCTTCAAAAAAAAATGAATAATAAATAAGTGAAATGAACATATTAAGAAAACAAACAACTCACAACATAAATTACTGGGTTAAGCCATAGTGGCAATGGAGTCATCCATTTGTTGGTGCAAATCCAGCTAACCCAACCAAAAAAAATTTTATGAGGAGATGAATTACAAATGGCAAACCAATCATCTAGAAACAATTCGTCAAATCAACTTTTAGTACCAGGAGCTCAACAAGCAATTGATCAAATGAAATTTGAGATTGCATCTGAGTTTGGAGTAAACTTAGGCGCAGATACTACTTCTCGTGCTAACGGTTCTGTTGGTGGAGAAATTACAAAGCGTCTTGTATCTTTAGCTCAACAACAAATGGGCGGTTTCAACCAACAATAATTACAATTTAATAAACCATGGCATAAGGCCCCAAGTTTCCTTGGGGCCTTTTCTTGTAGTTTCAGAAGTACGGCGATGACAAAGCCTTTTGCGCTTTAATATTTACAACTTGTATCAGACAATCTCTATTCCCCATATAGTATCTTAAAGAGTTATTCCCAACCTTTGAACTCCCCCAAATTATGCATCTAGAAAGGAGTTGGAAGAAATGCTCGAGTCAATTGACTGGAGACTTATAACTTTTGTAACCTACACTCTCTTTCACGAATATATTCTTCACATCCGATTACCTCAAATTTATTATTATGAACGTATGAAGCAACAGTTCATGTAAAAAAATTTCTTTGCGTGTAAAATTTTCTTAACGATTTCAGGGAAATTTAACACCAAATTGGCAACGCTAATAAGAAAAGCGGAAAGCTCCGCCTAGTCGCGACACGCAAAAGACAAGATGACTCAAGGTAAGCTTGTGGACGTTCTGATGCATAGTGACTAATCGTCACCGTTTGTGCCCACTAAACTAAACGTAGATTTTTTATACACAAGATTGAAAAAATACCGAAGGTTTAGCCGTATTGATTATTAAACATACTGCTGCAATATCAAAGTAAACTATTTGTTAGGAGAGACCGATAATGGATAATCTACTAAAAGTATTAACGGATAAAACACGTTCAACTCTACATCACGCAACAAATTCGATAAAGGATAAATTAGATATACTTCTTCAAAAACCTACATTATCTGTGGAGGAACTTGCATCGTACATTGCAACACATCCCCACACACAGCACGAACGAAAGAATTATTTGGGAATACAATTAAATTTTTATCAACTTATGGTCGAAAATCTAGTCTTTTATTTAGAAACAAAGGGCACCTCTGGAGAATATATATTAAAATTATCAATTCATAGCAACCAAGAACAGCTTTTTGAATACAATTCATATCAACATAAGGTTTCTCCACAAAAACCATTAAAATTAACAGACTCGATCAATAACCTTATAGGCAACTAATACAAAGTGAAATGAAAAAAGTCAGGTACTAGTACCTGACTTTTTTTGCTTTACTCTATCTCTTCATTATTTATGCGAACTCCAACCTTTCTGATTCTCCTATTTTCAACTTCATTAACAGTTAAAGTTAAGTTAAGATAATCAAAATGTTCACCAACTAACGGGATTCGTTCGAATGATTCTGAAATCCAGCCACCTAATGTATAATAAGAGCTTTCTGGTTCTTCGATATTCATAATTTTCACGAATTCATCAAGGGGTATCTCCGCACTAAACTCGTAATTATTTTCATCAATTTGTATGATATTTTTAATTTTTTCATCGTGTTCGTCCCATATTTCACCAACGATTTCTTCTAGGATATCTTCCAACGTAATTAAACCAGATGTACCACCAAACTCATCGACAACGATTGCCATATGCGTTTTCGTTTTTTGTAGCTCAGGTAACAACGTCGAGATTTTCATTGATCTTACAACGAAAAATGGATCTCTTATTAATTCACGAATAATGATTTCTTTTCCTTGTACAAGATAACTTAAAAATTCCCTCTCGGACAAAACACCAATAATATTATCTATATGCTCTTCATATACTGGAACCCTAGAGAATCTCTCTTCTAGAAAAACATTTAAAATTTCTTCAATCGGTTGCGAAACTTCTATTGCAATCATGTCTATCCGAGGAGTTAAAATTTCTCCCACTAATATGTCATTAAAGTCTAATGAGCGATGAACCAGCTCTTTTTCCTTATTATCAATTACACCTTCTTCTTCACTTAAATCTATCATGACTTTTATTTCTTCTTCAGTAACAGATGGCGATTCATCTTTATGTTTAATTATTAAAGAAGCACCCTTTTTTAATAATACGAACAAATACGTAATCGGTGTCAATACTTTCATTAGAAAGAATAGAACTCCTGATACCGACAAAGAAAATGACTCAGCATTTTCTTTCGCAAACGATTTGGGAAGGACCTCTCCAAATATTAAAATGACGACTGTCATTACAATCGTGCTTATCAATACTCCTGTGTTACCGGGAAACAATGTAGTAACGACTGTAGTTGAAATAGAAGCAGCAGCAATATTTACGATATTATTACCTACCAAAATAGTCGATAATGCTTTATCAAAATTTTCGGTAATGAAGTACGCCTTCTTACTTCCGCGCCTGTTTTCATCAGCATAATTCTTTAAGCGTATACGATTAACACTCGAAAAAGCGGTTTCAGTTGCCGAAAAAAAGGCGGATAAAATGATAAGAATAATTAATAATACAATGGTATTCAGTGGCAAATCGGCCAAGAATGTTCACTCTCCTATAGTTTTTTCCTTTTTGAAGGAACACTACATTTCTATTTATGTATAGTTATCATCATTCACTATTATATTATATTGCCTTCACTTATAAATTTTCTAATAGTTGTTATTGTATTTAATACTTAACTAAAAAATACAAAACGTAAAGGAATTCCTCAAAATAAACTTTAGTAAAATTTTAAAAAATCATTTCAAATTATAGTGTTTCCAAAGTTTTCCCAAGTACAACAATGATAATAACAAGATAATAATAGCAAAGAATAGTAAAAAACAAAAATAAAATTACTTGGTGTGACGCACATCACTATTTCCATTGTGAAATATTGCTATAGTACTATGAAATAAGGGAGGTGATGAGGGATTTGAATTCGCAAACGTTATTTGAGGAAATTGGTGGATCAGACACTATTCAAAAATTGGTGAATGCCTTTTATCCAAAGGTATATGCCAATCCAGTTCTAAGCCCTTTATTCGAGGGTGATATAGAAGAAATAAAACGTAAACAGAGAATGTTTTTAACACAGTTCTTAGGAGGGCCACCACTATACAGTCAGGACTTTGGCCCACCGGCAATGCAGCAAAGACATCTCCCCTTTGAAATTACACCTGAACGGGCAAATGCATGGTTGCAATGTATGAGTGAGGCTTTTGAAGAGGTAGGGTTAGACCGTAGCAAACCCGCTGCATTCACTTTCTATGAGAGATTAAAACAAGTAGCAGCAATAATGGTTAATTCTCATTAATTAAAGGCTATCCTAAGATTAATCGATTAATCTTTGGGATAGCCCTACTTTTTATGATTCCAATAAATTAAAGCCAATTAATACAGTTAATATGATTACAGAAGCAATGTTTAATGTTACTGAGAGCTCTTCCACAACCATTCCCTCCATTTACTTATTAATTTTTTCTCCCCTTATTATGGCATGCCCTCTTACTTGGATTACTACAAAAATATGTACTTTTGGTGAAGCTTTTGTGAACATGATGTCAATAAGCCCAAAAAAGACACCATTTTTCACGAGGGCACTGAAAAACTTCCGTTTTTCAAAGTGGGTCAAGATAGCTTAAATAAAAAAACAGTTCAAATTCATTTTTTTGAATTTTGAACTGTCTTTTTGTCTTTACAGGGGTGTTTTTCCC